>ERZ1023497.385-NODE-385-length-11910-cov-11.479038_pt1 | contig 11910 bp, 26 predicted proteins | sample MGYA00380543_ERZ1023497 | MGnify/ENA primary metagenome ERZ1023497 (study PRJEB33173, sample SAMEA4830384) | metagenome | study: EMG produced TPA metagenomics assembly of the PRJEB25223 data set... | reverse complement strand
GTACTGTAAACACTCCTCTAATGTCATTCCATGTTGTTGTGCCAATATAATTAAAGTTACGACTGTATCGCCTATACCGTCTTTTAGATCATCCATCTTGTTACGTGATAATGCTGCACCAACTTCGCCAGCCTCTTCATAGAATTTCAATGCTTGTCTATCTGAATTACCTTTGTGTAAGTTTTTACCTATACTCCATTGTTCTACCAATTTGATTAGTTCATTCATGTTATTTGTCCTCCCTGATTTTCGTTTTTATAATATTATTGACTTCATTGCTGGACTATTTTAAAATTACTTTCTTGATTCTATAAAAGGGGTTGAATCTATGAGTGACGAAATTAAGGGATTTATTTATGTGTTATTTACAATATTATGCTTCATGGCTTATCTTGCACCTTTCATTTCAGCTATTTTCGGTTAATAAACTGATTTAGCTTTTTTCTCTTTTCTCATCAATGTTCATCCCATGATGTTGTCATCATCTAATCTATCTATATATTTTATTGTGGAATCATTGTTACATTCAGTATTTTTTATAGCTTTACAAATATGATTAGTTCCTAATGTTATCGCTGCAACTATCAGTAAAGTATCGAATTTAAAATCGTGAAATTTACTCATTCCTTCTTTGAGGCTGGCATATACATTTTCAAGTTCTAATAAAGAATACATTTACTCGTCCTCCTTAATTTCCAACGCGTCCAACTTCGCTCTAAAATACTTATACGTGCTGCTCGATGGTTTGTTGCCGATGTGTTGGGAGAATTCGGATAGAAGGGTTTTATATTCATCACTGTCTCCCTTGTACATGTCCGCATATCCTTTTAATTCCCAATTGAGTGTCAATTTATTAGCGTTCTCAATTTCCAAAGTCTTTACACCATCTGTCAACCTATCGTTATTTTCTTCCAACCTACTAACCTTTGCTTTATACCAAGATAGATCGTCGATTAAAGTATCTCGTTGTTTTGTCATATCATGCAATTGACCTTCCAATTTATAGCCACATTCGCATTCTTTATTGAGCATTTTTTCGAATTTGTCACGTTCTGCTTTTAGCTTTTTATTTTCTTGTTCTAAATTATTGCAAGTAACTGCCCAAGCTAAAACATCATCTTTCAATGTATCTCGTTCTGCTTTGTAATCACGTTGTTCTCCGAAGTCTACATATTCATAACTCACTCGCCATCACTCCTCATAATTTCTTGAGTTCCAAATATTAACTAGTTTATTTACACTCTCTGTTTTTACATATAACCATGTAGAAGGTTGTAGTTTACACTTTGTATTTGTACACTCAATCAAAGCTTTGTCAAAACTATATCTCATATCTGCTTGACCACCACAAAACGGACAGGGTTTTAATAATTTCACTCGCCATCACTCCTTATTGATTTAAAATACGTTCATACTACCCCGCATCATAATGGTTATCTTCTATATCAGATTCTACTTTTCCCAATCTACATCTGCTTTAAATTTAGGTCGAAAATCTCCATCACCATCTGAGTAGATAGAAATATCTCTGGAAGCTCCTAAATTACCGAGGTGTTCCATTTTATTTAACATCGACATAAAACAATCAATCCATCTTTCTTCCATTTCAACTTCAATTGTAAATTTCTTCTTCACCCTCACCACTCCCTTACATAGTTGTCCACATTATCAATAGCACGATTGTCAGTATGATTACGACTGCTAGCCAAACTGTGAATTGTTTCATATGCGCAAATCCTCCATTATCTTCCTGTTCCGTTTTATATCCTCACGTGGTACTGCTACGATTACATTTCTATCATTCGAAGATATTACGAATCCTTTAACACCTTTATCACGTAGTAACTTTGCAATTTCATGTGTCTGTAGCCCACATGTATTTAATTTATATTTAACTTTTATAGTATCTGATAGGATCATATCGCTAGCTCTTTCTCTATCTCAGATATCAATACTTTCTCTGCTATTAACCTAATGCTATTCGGTCTGTTACTATTCGCTGCACGTCTCTTATTTACACCAGAAGATAAGAAACCAACTGTCTGTTCACTAACCTCTAGCTTCTCGGCACATTCTTTACGTGTGCCAGCACATATAATTTCATCACCCTTGTATATCACGTATTCATAAAGTTGTTTCTGCCCCATACTGTTCACCTCTTAACACGTTCAGTCTTATTAGCAATGTAATCTTTCCATAGTTCAAAATTGTTATCTTCTGTAATTTCATATTGATGTTCAGGTATAGATTCTATAATTGCACTCTCAATCTCTTTGTCGAAGTTGTAACGTAATTCAATCACTTTACCTATCACTCTCATACCATAGCTATATTCACTTTTACCTAAGTCATGTACAATAATGTATTGTGCTTTGTTAGGATCTAATTCTCTAATCTTCATCTACTTCACCACTTTCGGAAATATACTTGTATTCATTAAATACTTGCACCACTTCCCTCTATTGTGTTTTTGTGGGGTTCCATCATAAAGCCAAGGTCTATCATTTCTATGTTTCTCTTCCGAATATTTTTCTCTACCTAAATCAGTATCATAATTAATAGCTTTCAATTTTTGTTCAGTTCTGAAATCATCTAATCTACCACCCTTCGGAACTTGACAAGCTTCATGCAATGTCCAACCTTTAGTTAATCGATTTCTCAAAGTAGTGTGATTTAATCCGTATCTCTCAACGCATTTTAAATTTTCTCCTAATATGTCGTAATCTTTACCAAATACATGTATTGTTATCATCGTTATGTCCTCCTAGAATCCTCTATCTATAATTGTCGGTTCTTCAAATCTAATCACTTTTGCATCTGTATATTCATCTTCTTTAGTCGGCATTTCATAGTAGATCTGTTCCTCTATCTGACAATCCTCATGATTAGCATGTGCTAGAACTTTTAACGACTTCTCGTATGTCACGTTGTATCTAATCTTGATTGTTTCTTCATTCATCGGGATCACCTTCTATATCTAAATGCATGATTATCTTTGGTTCTTCTGCATACTTCTTAAAGCTTGTAATCTCTACTATTTGATTATCGTCATTCCATAAGTGACCATTAGCAACATCTAACACTGTTTTGATTAAGTTATCTATATCTGGTTTCGTACGTTTATACTGTCCAACCATCGCCACATGTTTCTTCTTACTCCATGACTTCAACAATGGGAAGTGAAACTCTATTGTTAGTTTGATTGGTTCATCTATCATTAACATTGGCATTTGCCACTGTAAGTCTTTTTTATGGTCTGTATACTTCTTAGGCATGTATGTCTGTACAAACTTGCCAGTGTTCCTAAATCGTGGTCTAGGTGATGACATAGGCGCATCAACTTTTAACTCGATTGTTTCCATGTCCTCACTCCTGTATGAAATCAAATATACTTGTTTGATCTACTCTAGTTAAATTGAAATGTTTCTTTATTTTTTCTAACCTGTTATCTGTAACGATGAATTCATCTAATCCATATCGTTTATACAATCCAAATAACCTATTCGTTTTATTGTTAAGTGGTATAACAGAACCAACTACTTTACTTGTACTATCTTTCAAATCATATTCAGTGCTTAATCCCAATTACCTTACCTCCACAATAGCCACTCGTCTTTGGCGTTCATTCAACTTTTGGATAAATAGGTTATACAATGTATTATTGTCTCCCTGTGACGCTTCAATAAGTTTCTGAGCATATATATCAGAACACTCAAGTTTTTGTTTGATAAATTTCTTAGTTATCAAAATTTGATACCTCTCATTCGATAATCTTCACCGTTCATTTTGATTAATGTTGTGTTAGACATCATTCGGCTAAATATACGTTGTGCGTCTTTATTCTTGCTTAGTTCCTGTGCATTTAAATTAGTAGTATATATGTTATGTTTGCCAACTCTTGATTCAATAAGTTCAAACATCTTACCTGTAGCAAACTCATTCATGTTAATCCCGAAATCATCGAACACCATTAAATCTACTTCACTAATAATTCTGTTTAAGTCTTGTTCGGTTAGATTAGTATTTTTGTTATAAGTTCCTTTGATAGTTGATATTAATTGTGGAACGTTCATGTAAAGGACTGAGTATCCTTTTTCTCTCACCATCTTGATAATAGACATGGATAAATGTGATTTACCTGTACCAAAGGAACCTTGCAGCAGTAGTGACTGTTTATTATCAAGTGTGAAGTTTTCTACATATCTTTCACATAATGCTTTAGCTCGTGCTAATTCTTCATTAATTGCTTTATAGTTATCAAAGGTACATTGTGATAGATCATCATTGATAATTGATTTCTTGAATATGCTATTAGCTTTAGCCGACTTGTTACGCTTATCAAATTCTGCTTTCTGCTGTTTAGCTAGTGCTATCATTTCGCAGTCACAACCATCTTTAACTACGTAACCTGTATCAAATTCATAATAATCATAAGTGCGTCCACACTTTTCACATTTCAAGTTGTTCTCTTGTTTTACTATTTTGTTTTTAAATCCTACTTTACTTGCGATATTCTCAAAGGGATTCATTTACTCACTCCCTAAAATAGATTTGCATAAGGATTATCTGTGCTTTCCTTATTGCTTAGTTGTTGATTACGGTAACCTTCGAATTTAGTTCCGAATAGTGTTTCTGGTCTTAAGTACTTATCTTGTTCGGTACCTTTCCATTCTGCTACTTTTACATCAACAACTTTTTTAAAGTCATCTTCTCTAAAATCTTCATTCCATCTAGCTTCTATAAATGACTTCGTTTTTTTAGTTGTATGTTTGTAATGTTTACGTGTCTTTTCATTTAGATACTCTATGATTGATTGATAAGGTATGGTCGGGTTGCCCGACAATGTATTATCATTATTAGTATTGTTATTATTAGTTAAATCATTATTAGTACCTTTATTATTAGTAGGGACGGATTCTCCGTTACCGGTTTTTCCGATGTTGGATTTTCCGTTGACGGATAATCCTAGGTAGGAATTTCCGCTCTGGATAGGATGCTCGTATACTAAGTATTCGTAACCGTTAAGATGCCCTTTATCATTACGTTTTCTAGTTCTTACTACATATCCTATTTCTTCAAGTTCTTTAATACCTGATTTCAAGCTATCCTTACCATCATTAGTATGTTTTAATATTTCAGATTCATATATCTGCCAATCATCCGGTCTACTCAATAAATAAAGTAGAATCCCTTTAGATTTGAACGTAAGCTTGCTATCGTGTATAAAGTTTTTGTGTACTGTTACGAAATTGCCACTTTCTTTTATAGCTCTAAATGTTGCCATTCTTCTCACCTTCTCCGTATAACAGCCATTCAAGTGTTACGTTGAATATTCGTTCCATTTCTCTTAATCTATCCATGCTAGGTAAATGAATACCTCTTTCCCATTTGCTTACAATACTTTTATTTGCCTTGAATATATTTGCGAATTCTTCTTGTGACCAATCATAACTCGCTCTAAGTGATGCGATTCTATATCCTATAGCTATTCTGTCTATTGGTTTAATCATTCTAGGCATCATCATTGTTTCTCACCTCGTAACATACTGTTTAACTTGTCATCTACTGATATCCAACTATTGTGTAAGTGATATAAATCATCGAATGATTTAACACCTATCGCGTGCTGTTGATTGTGGTGGCGCCTGCATAATGCAAGAACATGTTTACCGTGAGGATCCATTGTTTTACGGTTCATGCCACGTCCTACTGCTTCATAATGTGCGAGGTCTGCTTTCTGTTCACCGCATATTACACAGTTTCTGTTTACAGTAGCCCAATACAACATTGCTTTATCACCTTGTAATAGTTTGCTAGTTTCAACTCTCATTGGTATTTGGTTATGAAATATGAAAGTTATAATTAGTTCGATTAACTCACCAGCTATTTTCCTAGTGCAGTCACGTAAACTAATGTGTTCATATCCATTCATAATTTCTAATTCACTTTGAAATCTTTGTCTCAATGCTTCAACTGGTTCTCCCCAGTGCAATTCAATATCTCTACACATCGCAAATATCTTTTTACGTTGGTCAATTGAAATCAATTTATTATCTGGAACAGTTACATCAGCGTTTAGATTGTATCCATTTTCCATCAATTCAATATGGCTATTTTCTAATTCAACACCAGTGGCAACGACGGAATATGTGCCGTCGTTATCCAATTGGTATCTAGTAATTTGTTGCATTTCATCACACCCTAGAATGGAAGGTCATCATCATTTATATCTATCGGCCCATTAGCATTTGCGAATGGATTACTTTGGTCACTTAGCGATTCTTTTTGTTGTCCTTGTCCGTTCGCTTGTTGTTCCTCACGTTTCATTTCATCAATTTTAGGTACTGGTTTATTAACTACTTCATCGCCTTTATTCCAAACTTTTACGAATGAAAGTCTTACAAAGTATTTGCCTTGATCTTCATTTAATTTATGTTTTAAAACGATAGTTCCTGCCTTATTAATTAATTCATCTGTGTTAAATGATAAGTCTGGTAAGTTTAATTTGACGCCCAATCTACTTAAGAACTCTACATATTGTTTTTCTTGGAAGTCTTGTTGGAATGGTGGTACAAATTGATTATGTTTATATTGCTTACCTTCAGCATTTTCAAATACAACTGTGAAATATCTGTTTTGACTATCATTGAATTCAACATCTTTAACTTTAACTGTGAATTCTCCAGCGCCTAAGAAGTCTCCGCCTTTTAAAAATGCATCTTGATTAGTTTCTTTAATGTGTTTCGCTTGTCCTGTAATATTCATAATTTATATACCGTCCTTTTAATTTTTAGTTTAGTTTCCGTTTCTAATTGCTTGTACAACGTCATTGATACTTGGATTAATAAATCGTTTGTCACTTATTGTCACGTTTTGTGAATGTCTAATTTTCGTTTCATATAAACTTGATGGTTCTGCATTCAGTACATAATCAAATTGCTTTTGACCATCTTGTTCGGTTTCTTCTATAGTCATTCTTGCTAGTACATCTGATTGGCTTACTACAGCCTTTTTAATCTGCTCTTGTGCTTCAATAGTAATAGTAGGATTAATTGTTCCACCCTCATCATCTTTGTCCTTATTGATGCCTTCATGACCACTAATAGCTAAATGAAATTGGTAATGTTCTTGTAGCTTAGAAATGTATCTATACATACTTACTATTCGAGTAGCTGTTTCTCCCCAGTCGTTGAATGTGGCTTTACGTGTCTTACCAGCCATTACATCGTCCATTGTTATATCTCTAAGTTTTTGTATTGTTTCAATAACTACTACATCAATTTGCTTACCGTTATTTCTAAGCTGTTCTAATATCTGTGGAATCATTCTTATTACATAAGAGAAATGTTTATAATTCTTAACCGCCACTACTGCACCATCTTCTGAAACTGTCGTGCCATCTTCGTTGATATCAAGTACAAGTGCATTGTTATTTTTAGTTAGAAAGGTAGTTTTACCAGTTCCAAACTTTCCGTATATCGCAAACTTATAAAACTTATTCGCATTCTGTTGACTAATATCCTTAACACCTAATTGAGTTAAAAGATCTACTTGTTCATTGTTTTGTTCAGTCATTTATCTCACCCTCAAACTTTGTGTTTGTTTAATTTCCACACCATCAACATCGTTGTTTTCTTTAATGTGTTTCAATAATGATTTTTTATCTAACTTAGGCGCTTGTGATAACCAAAAGTCACTAGGTATGCGTTTTTCTTCAATTACATTTAAAGAAGGTGGATTGTTTTGAATGTTGTAACTGTTCAATGCTGTTTTGAATTTAGTCTTACCTGTTGATTCCATAGACGCTTTCAATGATTCTTTCAAGCGATCAATACCATTCTTGTTAGTTGTCTTACGTTGTTGTAGCCTTTTGATTTCATCATCTATGGCTTTGTTGTCACTCTCTAGTGATTTGATAACTGATACATAACCATCTGCCTTATCTTCTAAAGCGTCGTTGATGCTATCTAGTGTGTCGTTTAGTAGTTGTTCATCACCTTGTTCTGCTATTAAGTCGTAAACTTGTTTATAATTGTCAGTTAGATTAAATAATGTACTCATTTATATTCCTCCTACCATGTCATCACAGCGCTCATTACTCTATCTGCTTCATCGGTGTTCTCATCTATCCATTTGAATACGGATTGTTCTAAGATTTCTCTTGCAGTGTTTACGCCTAGTTCTTCATCAGCTACTAAAATTTCATCTATAAATACGTTGTCTAACGTTTCAACAGATATATTTACTTCTAATTGCGTCATTTTTCTAACACGTAGGATAAATTGGAATCCTTGAACATTGATTACCTTCTTACTTTCATCATTGATTCTGTAATACATTTGACTACCTCCATTATTTAGGTGTATATTTGAGTTGTATATTTTGTTAATCGTTTCTGACTGTTACTTGCTGGTACAAGTTTCAGTCTTTTTTTCTGTCTTTAAATAGTTAATCCAACTGTCCCAAGCCATGTAACTAAAGCAAACGGCTACCCAGTAGATTAGGAATAAGTGGATAAAATCTTTCGTGAATATCAAAGCTATGAAGAATACGACTACTGCTGTTGATAATGCTAGTAAACCTCTCATGTTATCCCTCCTACATCCATTTTTTATTTCTAAGTTTTAAATACTCTCTCAACTTTTCAATGTCGATACGTGTCATATTTGCAGACAAATCAAGATACAAATCTTTAACACCTAAATCGTCTTCGTCATAATCACGTAACCACCTGTAAACGGTTGATTTTCCAACATCGAAAATTTTAGCTATAGTTGGTGGTTTACCATAAAGTGGGTAAAACACTACTTGCTTTTCATCTTCAACAACGTTTTCTTTAGTTGGTAAATGTGTCATCTTAACCACTCCTACTCTGATAAAAATTTATTAATAAAGTATTGCTGACCTTTTCCAGTAATTTTTGTTGTTCTTGTAATTTGGCTTGAACCATCTGGATTGTTAATTGTGCGTTTCTTAATATCCATAATTTCTAAATCTGCACTGCGTTGTGTTGGCAAATTGTAGTTCTCACCTTTTTGTTTTATGAGATAGCCATTCTCTCTCATCCATTCGAATAATCTGTTTTGACCTATGTCTACTCCATTTTGCTTAAGAAGTTTCGCTAACTCTCCTACTAAAATTGAGCTTTTACTACCTATTACAGAATCTGCAAATAAAACTTTAGGTTTGTTTTCTTCAACTTGCGCTTCTAACTTTTCCACTTTATTTGTTTGAATTTGTAATGCTCGCTCAACTATCATTTCTGGACTATTCCAAGCATCTTCAATTCTTATGAAGTGTTGTCTAACAGCTCGACCAATCTCATTACGTTGAATCATTGCAATTTCCTTTGCAGTATCTATTGTTAATGCGTGGTCAATATAAGTAGTGACGTTTCCTTGAGCTGTTACTCTTTTTTGAGTAATAGCTACAAAGTCAACATTTTCTTGATATCCGTAACTTTGCATCCTTTCAAACCAATCGTTATATCTTGTTTTAATTTCTAGTGCTTCATGTAATTCACGACCGCTAATTGCAATTTCACCATTTTCTTTTTCTTGAATATTGAACATTTGAGATATGTTCTGTTTGTTTTGTAATCCTTGCATTTTCTTTCCTCCTTCATTTTATTTCGGTTTTTCCGAAGTATCGTCTAAAAAAATATTTTCTACCTTAATATCTAATGCATTAGCAACTTTCTTTATAGTTCGATAATTAGCATTATGCAAGTTCTCAATATCCTTTTCAAAACTATAAATCGTTCTTTCTGTAACACCAGACTTTCTAGCTAAATCAACTTTAGAATAGCCACGAAGTCCTCGCCACTGCTTTAAAGTTAATACCGTGTTGTCGTTCATTTCTGCACCTCCTCTCGATCAACTAAACATAGTGTACCATTTCGGTATTTCCGAAGCAAAGACTTTTATTACATTTATTCCGAAAAATAATTTCGGTTTTTCTGTTGTACATTTCCGGTTTTCGTGTATACTATAGGTAGATACTATTTAGGAGGTAATGAATAATGTTTAGCCAAAACTTAAAATACTTAAGAAACAAACACGATATGGAACAAATAGACCTTGCACATAAACTTGGTAAGAAAAGCGCATCTAGTATAAGTGAATGGGAAAAAGGAAAGTACACTCCTAAATTAAAAACACTTTCAGAAATCGCATCAATATTCAAAGTTAGTATAGATGATTTAATGGATGAAGATTTATCAGCTCATAAAGAAGAAAAGCAACAAACAAATTATTTTGAAACAATAGCTGCTCACTTAGATGGTGAATTAACAGAAGAACAATGGAAGAAAGTAGTTGAATATGCTCGTTTTATTCAAGATAACGATGACGATAAGTAAGGGGTTGTATATATGGGAAGTTTCGAACAAATGTTAATCGATTATGACAACATCAAAATTAAAGAAACGAACGTACTACCTAGCGAACTTGGCGGAGTCAATTTGGATAAAATTATATTGCTTAATACAAATAATAAACATGTTCATAAGGTAGAAATATTAGCAGAGGAATTGGCACATCACAAAATTACATATGGTGATATACGCGATCAATCCATAATGTTAAACAGAAAGTTCGAATTGAAAGCAAGACGTTTAGGGTGTGAAATGGTCATCACCCTAGATGGTATTATCGATGCTTTTCATTCTGGTATATGTAATTTACATGAAATGGCATGTCATTTTGAAGTATCAAATGATTATGTATTAAAAGCAATCGAACATTACAAAATGAAGTATGGCTTAGATGTTTACTATAAGGGATATGTAATCAAGTTTGAGCCATTACAAGTATTCGAACATCACAAATGGGATTAATCCAACCTATGTTGCGTGTCTGGGCACACTCATATCTAAATGTAGGTTGTTTAATATAAATTAAAAATATTATAAGGGAGTGTTTCGTATGGTTAAAGAGAATCAAGAATTAACAAACGAAGAATTATTAGCAAGACAACAACAACAGTTCGAGGAGTACAAAGAGCAAGAAAAGAAAGGCAAGAAAAAGAAATGGTTATGGGGCTGTGGGGGTTGTTTAGGTTTATTAATTATAATAGGCATCGTGTTTGCTATCTTTTCTGCAACTGTAGTAAATGAAGTTGATAAAGAGATTAATGATGGTACTGCTGAAGTGGAAAAAGATGATGATGCTAGCAAAGGACAACAAGCTGCATTAAATTCGGCTAAAACTTATGCTGATACAATGCATATGTCTAAAGATGGTATTTACGACCAATTAACAGCTGATGCAGGAGACCAATTTTCCGAAGAAGATGCCCAATATGCAGTAGACCACTTGAAAGTTGATTATAAAGAGAATGCTTTGAAAGCAGCCGAGTCATACCAAGATGACCAAAGCATGTCTAAGGATGGTATTTATGACCAATTAACATCAGGTTATGGTGATAAATTTACAGAAGAACAAGCACAGTATGCAGTTGATAATTTAGAAGAATAATTTTTAAGGGCAGAAATTACTGCCCTATTTTAATAAACTAAAGGAGAATGTTGAATGAAAAAATTATTATTTTTATTAATGGCAAGTTTTCTAGTATTAGTTGCATGTGGCCAAGAGGAAAGTAAGACAGAAGATAAAAAAGAAACTAAATCATCTGATAAAGAAAGTAAGGAAGAGGATAAGAAGAAAGATGAAGATAAAAAATCAGATAAAGAAAAAGATAAATCAGATGATAAGTCTAATGAAGAAGTAGCAAACGAGGAACCACAATCACAAGAACAGCAAAGCACAGAACAACCTGTAGAATCACAAGAACAAGTGAATACTCAAGAACAGCAACCTGTTCAGTCACAAGAGCAAGCACCTGCACAACAAGAGCCAATTGACGAAGAACAATGGGCTAGAGAAAATATTGAAGGTGGAACAGATGCAC
>ERZ1023497.383-NODE-383-length-11958-cov-4.613375_pt1 | contig 11958 bp, 10 predicted proteins | sample MGYA00380543_ERZ1023497 | MGnify/ENA primary metagenome ERZ1023497 (study PRJEB33173, sample SAMEA4830384) | metagenome | study: EMG produced TPA metagenomics assembly of the PRJEB25223 data set... | reverse complement strand
TTCTTCACGTTTATTAGCGTGCATCTGTACGATACGACCAAAACGCTCACGTTTCATCTTAACAGGGTTATAAACGCTATCGCCTTGCTTAACAACACCAGAATAAACACGAACGAATGTCAAGTTACCAACATACTTATCATTCATGATTTTGAATGCCAATGCTGAAAAAGGTGCATCATCAGAGGCTTCACGAGAAGCTTCAGTTTCGGCTTTATCATCCAAAATGCCTTTAATTGCTTCAACATCATCAGGTGCTGGTAAGAACTCGATGACAGCATCTAGCATACGCTGTACACCTTTGTTCTTGAATGCTGATCCGCATAGCATCGGCTGAATTTCGCTCGCCAAAGTACGGATACGCAAACCTGCAACGATATCTTCTTTTGATAATTCACCTTCTTCAAGGTATTTATCCATCAGCTCTTCAGATGCCTCAGCGGCAGCTTCAATCATGTTGGTTCGCCATTCTTCGGCAGTGTCAACCAAGTCTGCTGGGATTTCGCCATATTCAAACTTCATACCTTGAGACGCTTCATCCCAGATGATAGATTTCATCTCGATCAAGTCAACCACACCAGTAAAGTTTTCTTCTGAACCGATAGGAATAACGATTGGTACAGGGCTTGCACCTAAGCGAGTTTTCATCTGCTCAACAACACGGAAGAAATTTGCACCTGTACGGTCCATTTTATTCACAAATGCCAAGCGAGGTACTTTATATTTGTTAGCCTGACGCCATACAGTTTCAGACTGTGGTTGTACGCCACCAACAGCACAATAAACCATGCAAGCACCGTCAAGAACACGCATAGAACGCTCAACTTCTACAGTGAAGTCAACATGGCCTGGGGTGTCAATAACATTGATACGATGTTCTTTGAACTGGTTACCCATGCCTGACCAAAATGCGGTGGTCGCAGCAGAAGTAATGGTAATACCACGCTCTTGCTCTTGTTCCATCCAGTCCATGGTAGCAGCACCGTCATGTACCTCACCAATTTTATGTGATACACCAGTATAAAACAAAATACGCTCAGAGGTAGTGGTTTTACCTGCATCAATGTGTGCCGAGATACCAATATTACGGTAGCGACTAATAGGGGTTGTACGAGCCATAATTTTTCCTAGAAAAATTCTGTTTAATTTGGTAAATCTGTTGGCTATTAACCATCACAACCAACAGATTTTTGAGTATTATTTGGAAATAAATTTCCAAAAACAATTGCAATTATTGCAAGAAAAGTATGCACCAAACGCTGGTTAATGCACCTAAAATTAGAAACGATAGTGTGAAAACGCTTTGTTTGCGTCCGCCATGCGGTGAACATCATCACGCTTCTTAATGGCTGCACCTTTACCTTCTGAAGCATCATTTAGCTCACCAGCTAGGCGTAGAGCCATAGATTTTTCAGAACGCTTTGAAGCAGCATCAGCTAACCAACGCATAGCCAAGGCGGTACGACGGGATGGGCGTACTTCCATGGGTACTTGATAGGTAGCGCCACCAACACGGCGAGCCTTAACTTCAACGGTTGGGCGAACATTTTCTAGCACTTCTTCAAAAAAAGCCACAGGGTCTTGGATATTCTTTTTGGCAACAACTGCTTCTAGTGCACCATAAACAATTTTTTCTGCGACTGATTTTTTACCATCAACCATCACATGGTTAATGAACTTAGCAATTGTTTGGCTGCCGAATTTAGGATCTGGTAGAATTTCACGGGCAGCGACGACACGACGTCTTGGCATAATAGTTTTCCTTATCTCTTCAGGATTATCTGGTATAAAGCTAGGTTTAACCAGCCTTACTGCATGATTGGGTCTGACACACCAAACCCTGATTCACGCAACAATGTCTTAGGCAAATGATTACGCCTTAGGACGCTTAGCACCGTATTTAGAACGGCCTTGCTTACGATCTTTCACGCCTGCACAGTCAAGTGCACCACGCACGGTATGGTAACGCACACCTGGCAAGTCTTTTACACGACCGCCACGGATTAATACAACGCTATGCTCTTGAAGGTTGTGACCTTCACCACCGATATAGCTAGAAACTTCATAACCTGAAGTTAGGCGTACACGGCAAACTTTACGCATGGCTGAGTTAGGTTTTTTTGGTGTGGTAGTATAGACACGAGTACACACACCACGACGCTGTGGGCACGCTTGCAACGCAGGAACTTTTGATTTTTCCTTGATGGTTGTGCGACCCTTGCGGATAAGCTGGTTTGTAGTTGCCATAGGGCAATTTTCTCCCGTTGTTGTTAAAAATTCGTCATCAATCAAGCACCAATTTTAGTTGGTACCTTCAACCAATAACGCAAATCCCCATTTAGGGCAATATATTATAGGGCTAAATCAAGAAAACTTCAAGCAGCCCTATAAAATAAATTATGTTTTTGATAAGAATAATTCAAGCCGCTATCAAAAAATGACTGATTGATAGCGGTTTTTTGATTACTCTTCGGTAGTTGCTTCTTGATTTTCAGTGTTTTCTACTTCTTGATTTTCAGTATTTTCACCTGAGTTAGCAATCAATTGATTACTTTGCTCAAAATCATCTGAAAAGGTTGCCATCGCTGTACCGATGACTTCATCAATCAGCTCATTATTATAATGAGCACCCACCGCTACTGCAGATATTGGCAAAATTTTATGCAACCAATTTGGATTTAAATTATCAAGATTAACAAATTTATCCAAATCCAAAAACTGTTTGGCATAAGGTTGGCTTTCACGATAACGAGCAGATAAGCTATCTAACTGAGCTTTAATGCCTGTTTGTTGAGCATTGGCAAGCATGCTACTACCCAAAGCCAACGCTGTCAAAATCACCTGTTTTTCTTGGAGTTTTTCAAGATTAGCACCTGACAGCACACCATAAGCTTTCTTAGCACCTTCTTTGCCAGTCAGCGGCTGATCATAAATGGCAGCCACTTGATAAACTGTACGCAACGATACCATCAATAGCCAAGCTGCATCAGCAAGCACACCTTTTAAGCCTGCTAAGCCTGCCACACTACCAAGCGTTGCCAACGCACGGTTTTGATTAGCAATATCTTCGGCAAAAGCATTACGCTCTTGGGTGTTCATGGTATTGATTAAATCAAATCTTGGGTCATTTTTAAGATCTTTGATTGCCCATGCATTCGACCATTCAGCCACTTTATTATAAAGTGATTCACTGATGGCTTCAAATTTAGATTGAGGAACAACTTTAGCCGCCACATTCTTAGCCGCAACTGCTTTGGCACCAAATACTTGCCCTGCAAAAAAACCGCTTTGAGCATGAAACGCATCTTTATCAAAACTTTCACGATGCAAGTCAACGCCTTGGTAGTGTTTATTTTTATTTTCGCTAATGCCATACATGCCAGACAAATAAGCACCCACTTTACCAAGTTTAGCGGTTAAACCCTTATCTTCGTGGGTGGCGTCATACGCTTCGCCAGCTGCTTTGGCAGCTTGTAGAGATTCTTGGGCATTGGTTTGTAGTGCTTGTGCTTCTTCTTTAATGACTTGGGTAGCCAAATCTACATTTTCGCTGACTGTATTAATTTTTTCAGTTGCACCAAATTTCTCACCCAATTCTTGAACTTTCTCATCCAAAGCGGACTTGCCTTGTTCAAAGAGCTGATTGAGCTTATCTTTTGCACTTTGAGCGGTTGATTGTACCGAATCGGCGGCAGCGACCGAGCCACTTACTACGGCAGCTTGGGCTTCTGTAATGGCATCATCAGCAGCGGTTTGAGCTGTTTGTTTAAGCTCTTCACCAGAAGATTTTAGGGTATCAGCTTTTTGGCTAAGCTGAGATTTTACCTCTTCTGTTTTATCAACAGCAGCTTGCTTAATCTCATCTATTTTTTCGCTTGCGGTATTTTTGAAAGATTCGGTGGTGTGCTTGACATCATCTACCACATCTTCAACTTTACGCTTAGCAGCGGCGGCAGCTTGCACCGCCTTATCTTTTAGGGTCTGTTTTTCTTGATCTTGATCGGTGTCGTCTTGATCAGTATCATCTTGATCAGTATCGTCTTTTAGGGAGTCAACTTGATCTAAGACTTTATCTTTGATGGTTTCTACTTTGTCTTCAACCGCTTGTTTGGCTGATTCCAATGCTTGAGTAGCATCATCTTTTAGTGATTGAGCTTCAGTTTTGGCGGTCTCAACCTTATCGCTGGCCGCTTGTTTTAACGCTTCAACTGTATCGGCAGCATCTTCTTGCAAAGATTGGGCTTTACCCTTGATATCCTCAACTTTATCTTCAACCAAATTCTGAGCTTTTTCTACCTTATCTTGGGTAGCCTCTTTGGCGACTTCAAGCTTTTTAGAGGCTTTGTCCTGAAGATCTTGTGCTTTATTCTCAAAATCTTCTTGAACCTCTTGAGCTTTTTGTTTAACGCCATCTACCACAGTCTCATCATCTACTTTAGATGCGTCATCAGTGTGATCTGCTTGGTCAGCTTTGGTATCCGTATCACGAATAATCAAAACATCAGAGACAGCTTGATTGTCGATATCTACTTCAGCAACAATTTCAACATCATCATATTCAGCGACTTCTTGAGCCAGCTCTTTGACTTGATCATCATGACTGTGTTGTGTTTGTTTGGTGGTTTTTTGAGTTGATTTTGTCATCAGTTACTCCATGGTTTTGGTATTAAGATTCAGGTTTTAACATAAAATACAAAAAGTCAATTTACTTTTATCTATCGTATGTCCAACCTCATTAATTGTGTAAAAATTGTCAAAATTATATGCTAAAGATTATCACAAAAACTAAACTACGCCTAGTGATAATATACAACATAAATGTTATTAAATGTTCATAAATACCGTTGCCAATTGATGAATAACTAAATATTTGGTCAACCCTTGTCTATCTTTGGTCATTTTCACCTATTTTTATGAAAATTTTGGGAAAATTTCCCTAAGTTTTGGAATAATTTGTTACAATAGCAAGATTACAACTGTAAACTTTTTAGGATGAAATTATGAAACGAGTTGTCATCACAGGTGCAGGCATTGTTTCTTGCTTACCGTCAAGGAGGCCTTAGAAAATGGGCATTCAGGCATTCGCTTTAAGCAAGAATATGCCGATTTGGGATTTAAATCATGCGTGGCAGGTAGTATAGATCATGATGACTTGGACACCACAGGCATCGATCGTAAATTAAAGCGCTTTATGAGCAACGCCAGCCTTTATACGTATATCAGTGCTTTATCAGCAATCAAAAACGCAGGTCTTAGCATTGACGCTATCGCTGACAATCCTAGGGTTTCGGTGGTTGCAGCGTCGGGCGGTGCTTCTACTGCTGATGTGGTGGCAGCTGCGGATGCCATGCGTGAAAAAGGCTTGCGTGGCGTAGGTGCAATGGCAGTTCCCAAAATCATGGCAAGCTCGGTATCTGCGACCTTAGCGACGGGGCTAAAAATCAAGGGCTTGTCTTACTCGCTATCGTCTGCCTGTGCCACTTCAAGCCACTGTGTCGGTCATGCCATGGAGCTGATTCAACTTGGTAAGGCTGATATTGTACTGGCAGGTGGCGGTGAAAGTGAGCATTGGACGCAATCGTGTATGTTTGATGCCATGGGTGCTATGAGTACGCAGTACAGCGATACCCCACAAGCTGCCAGTCGCCCCTATGATAAAGATCGTGATGGCTTTGTGATTGCAGGTGGTGGTGGTATGGTTATTGTTGAAAGTCTAGAATCAGCACAAGCCCGTGGGGCGACGATCTTGGCAGAGATCACAGGCTACGGCGCAACATCTGACGGTGCAGAAATGGTCGCACCAAGTGGCGAAGGGGCGGTCAGATGTATGCAAATCGCCCTTGCTCAAGCAGGATTAGCCAGTGTTGATTACATCAATAGCCACGGCACCAGCACACCACTTGGAGATATCACAGAACTTAACGCCATCGCAACCGTCTTTGGTGGGGCAAAGCAAACACCGCCCATCAGCTCAACCAAATCCATGACAGGTCATAGTTTGGGTGCGGTAGGTACCCAAGAGCTGATCTATTGTCTGCTCATGATGAACCATGAGTTTATCGCTCCGACGATTAATATCCAAAATTTAGATGACGCTGCCAAAGATTTTGACATCGTTACCCAAACTCGTCCAACAGCACTCAATAGCATTATGAGTAATAGCTTTGGCTTTGGGGGTACCAACGCCGCTTTGGTTATCCAAAAATTTAACAATTAATACAACAAGGTCATGGGGGCGGTATCCCTGTGACCTTATTAAACATAACAGCCATACAGCTATCTTGTCAAATCCAACGGCTTAACTTTTCAAGTATTTCAAGCTAAACTGAAGCAATCAGACCACTCCCCCTTTTTCTTTTTTGCATTTTGCTTTACAATTTGCATTTTTATTTGCCATTTGATAATGCTAAAACATCACTTTGCCACCACATACACCCCAAGTCAAATCACGGCTCTCATCGCAACACATCATCCTGATTGGCAAGTGTGCTTTTTAAATAATGCACATCGCCCTGTGATTGGGATTTGTCCTAAGGTTGCATGGACAGCCACTTTTGATAAAAATCTGTACATTCACAAAAAAACTCGTCAAGTACATGGAGCAAAGCGTGCGAATGAACAACGCTACCCATCTACTTATGACAACTGGCAGCATGAGCTGATAGCCTATGCCAATCAAATGAATCTCGATGATTATCATAATGGCTCAACTCATCGCAGCTATGTGCATGGATTTATGGGATTTATTGGCTATGATTTATCAGCACATCAGTTAAATCATCAAATTGCCATCAAGCCAAATCAACCTTGTGGCTATTTGGCACATTATGACATTTATCTTCAGCCCATCAAAGGCGGCTATGACTTAATTGGCATGGGCGTTTGTTCTGAATTTTTTCAGCGTATTACCCATCAGTTATCTGGCTTATTATGTCGTTGCCTGCCCACAGCTTCGCCTATCGACTTTCAGCCTATTTGGACAAAGGCAAAGTATGCCAAAGCGTTTTATCAAACCCAAGAATATCTAAAAGCAGGCGATACTTATCAAATTAATCTAACCCAAAAATGGTATGCTCATTTAGACCATTTGGCAAGCCACTTACCTAATTTACAAGATACAATGAATGCACCTTTTGCAGGATTTTTACAATTGGGAGAATTTGAACTGCTGTCTATCTCACCAGAGCTATTTTTTGAATTTCAAAAAACAAACGGCAAAATCCATCTGATTACCAAGCCCATCAAAGGCACACGCCCACGCCATGCAGACCCTATGATAGATGATGAGCTTAAACAATCTCTTGCAGACAGCGAAAAAGATATCAGCGAAAATCTGATGATTGTGGATTTACTCAGAAATGATTTGGGCAAATATGCACAAATTGGTACGGTCAAAACACCCAAGCGTTTTGCCATCGAAAGCTTTAAAAATGTGCATCACATGGTCAGCACTGTTACAGCGACGCTCAGTGATACGCATCCAATTACCGTCTTATTCGGCTCACTGCCAGCTGGCTCTATCACGGGTGCACCCAAAAAACGCGCGTGCGAGATTATCCATGAGCTTGAAACCTCACCTCGTGGTGCCTACTGTGGGACGATGGGCTATATGAATTTTGATGGTACAGGCAGCTGGAATGTATTAATTCGCACACTACAAAAATGGCAAGAATGCGAGATCTGGGCAGGTGGTGGCATTACCATCAAATCAAATGTTGATGATGAATATCAAGAATGCCAAGATAAAATTGGCACTATTTTGGCAAAAGTGTCTCAGCCAAAATAGTGCCTAATTTAAGTCTTAGATGGCTTTGGTTCTTTCGATCAGCCAGTCTTTAGCTGCACCGCTGACACGATCGATCAGCTCATCATGCACACGCTGATGGTAGTGATTTAGCCAAGATTTTTCATCTTCGGTCAAAAGGCTGGGCAAAATGAGACGAGTGTCAAAAGGACACAAAGTCAAATCATCAAATTTTAAAAATGTGCCAAACTCACTGCGACCAGCCTCAACACAGACAGCACAATTTTCTAAACGGATACCCCACTGACCTTCACGATACAATCCAGGTTCATTGGTGGTTACCATGCCAAGCTTAAGCACACGCTCTGGCGTTGTTGGAGCAAATACCGAAATCACTTGCGGACCTTCATGGACATTCATAAAATAGCCCACGCCATGTCCTGTACCATGATTATAATCCAAACCCTGACGCCATAAATGGATTCGGGCTAACGCATCTACTTGCGATGACGCCAAACCTTCAGGAAACTGTGCTTGTGCCAGTCCAATATGTGCTTTGAGCACATAAGTAACATCGCGTTTTTCATCATCGCTCACCTGACCGACGCTTGCCATGCGTGTAATATCGGTTGTACCATTATAATACTGTGCACCTGAATCGATGAGCAGCAGCCCATCACCTTCGATCACACTGTAATTATCTTCACTTGCACTATAATGCACAATTGCTCCATTGGCTTGAAATCCTGCAATGGTATCAAAACTGGGTGAAACATAGTGCTTTTGTTTACTGCGTGCCTCGATGAGCATACGATCGATATCAAGCTCGGTGATACGCTCGCCAAGTGATGTTTTGACTTCAAATTCGGCAAAAAATTCACACAACGCCGCAACATCTTGACGCATGGCTTAACGAATATGTTCAATGTCTGCCTCAGATTTGATGGCTTTTATGACTGTACTTGGATTCATCGCACGAATCAGCTCAACCGATGAAGAAAGTTGCTTTAAAGTACCAATCGCAACGCGTGATGGGTCAATTAACAACTTGCCTGAAACTTGAGCAATCGCATCGCCAATTGCTTGATACTCAGCAACTTGCACGCCCATCGACTCAAGTGAGGTGCGTATTTTGTCATCAAGCTTATTGATATCAACAAATAAAGTCGCCTTGGTATCGTCTAATAGCAAGTGTGATAAAAAGACAGGATTAAATTCCACATCAGATCCACGCAAATTTAATAACCAAGCAATGTCATCAAGGCTAGATATCAGATGAACATCTGCTTGTTTTTGTTGGATTTGAGCACGAACCTGTGCCAATTTTTCGGCAACAGTTGTATCAACAAACTCAGCGGGATGCTCATAAATGGCAGCATCTGGTAACTGTGGTCGATCTGTCCAAATTTTGGACAACAAATCTGATTCTGTCACTAACTGAATATCTTTATCCAAAAATGCTGCTTTTAAATTATCATACTCATTCACAGACAATACATTACCATCGATGGCAACCTTAGAACCAGCTGGTAATGTATCAGCCAAATATTGTGTAAAAGTCGGTTGTCCGATCTGCATTTTTTGAAATTCAATACCCGTACCTGCCAGCTGAATGGGTGCTTGTACCCAATAGCGGCTGTCTGTCCACAAGCCTGCAAATGTCTGAGTGACAACCAGTGTTCCCACCGAACCTGTAAAGCCAGATACCCAAGCTCGGCCCTGCCAATATTTAGGCAAATACTCCGACATATGCGGATCGGCTGATGGGATAATCAACGCATCCACACCTTCATCTGCCAGAATTTGACGAGCAAGACGGATACGCTCTTGATATCTATTTGACGAATTTAGCATAACTTTTCCTTGATAATGATAAACCTATATTATACGCCTAAAGCGTTTAATTTTAACATAAGTTTGAACAATTATTCTATGAATAAGGCAATCCACCTGATAAATCTTTAAGATTTAGGACGATAAAATAAAAAACCCTTGTGAGCATCACAAGGGCTAAAAGCCATAAAAAATTAGTTACTTTGCAGTGCAGCGACTTCAGCATCAGCAGGTTCAGCTTGAGCTGGATGCTCGCCTGCTGGGCGTAGCCATGCTGAAATTGCAATACCTGCAATCATTACAAGTAATAGCACAGTACCAATCAATGCTGTTAGCGATTCTTTGAGTGGGTTATTATTTGAAGCATCGTGTGCCATGGGTAACCTGCCTAATTTAGTCTAAGATGGGTGATGAGTTACTTTAGGATGAAACCTAAAATGAATTATCCTTATTATATAACAAACGATGGCTTTTTGTACAATGACTTTTATCAATTCAAAGTTGTCTGAACCCAAAATGTCAAAATTCACAACCAAGTCAGCTTTGAAGATTAAAAACCATTAAAAACCGCCAGCCACCTTAACCTGCTCTTAGGCAATTGAGTTAAAACGACCGACCAAGCTCCAAATAAAAATTTTGTTTGTTATGGCTATAAAGTGCTGGTAAGTTGCTGTTATTTTTACTATAACGATAAGTCAGCTTTGGCGTTAATCCAAGCCAGCGAATGTCTTTGTGCCAAATGGAGGTTTGTAGGGTTAGGGTTTTATCTGTGCGATACACATCATTGGGATTAACCAGACGCAATAATTTACCATGATAACGCTCACGCTCAGCACTCACCCTACCTTGCACGGTCAGACCATTTGGTAATCTTTGCAACACCCCAAAATGTATCTTTGTGGCATGACTGCTTTTTGTTGCATCTTGCAGATGACTAAGCTGATACCCCACGCCCAAAGAATAACGACGATTTGGGCCATCTTGCAACAAAATGGTGTCATTCACATGATAACGCTTGCCATCATAACCTTGATAACGCTCGGCATAATTGCCTTTTTCCATGCGTACAAAGAACGCATTTTGCCATTTATCATTGATCCGATGATGGCTGCCAAACGCCACGCCCTGACTGTCTTTTCTGGGGGATCACCTGTCATGCTGCTGATTGGTGGCAAAAATACGCCCAACAAAAGGTACAACATCAACATAACCTTTTTGGTGGTCTTTTCTTAGTCCAGCATGAGCAAAAACCGCCAGTTCATTGTGGCTTTTGTCATCATAAAATTTACCATCAACATCTAGGGCTGTATAAATACTAATACCATGACTAAGCGGCGTGTATTTATTCACATCAAGCGATAAGGCAAGCCCATGAGCAGGTTTTGGGGCGTCCTTTTTAATGTTGGGCTGTGTGATGGTGGAGGCGGCATTGATGTTGTCCAAATGCAGATAGTTGATGCCCAAATCCAAGCCCATTTTATATTTTTTATGTAAATAGCGACTTTGCGACAGCACCCATCTTTGTTCTTTTTTGCTTAATTTTAAAAAGTGGGCATCGTCTTTGAGTTCATCTAGCACCATTTGGGCGTGTTTATCGTGCTTGTTGGTCAGAAGCAAAGAGGCAAGTTGTAATTTCACCGCCGTAAGCGTTGGTTCTTTGTTACTCAAATCGGTCAGCAGATTTAATGCCAGTTTGGTATTGCCATCACTTAGGGCAAGTTTGCTTTGGGCAAATAACAACAAAACATCATCTTGATAATCATCAGGCAGGCGGTCATAAAATGGCAATAACAAGCGTAATGTCGCCACATCATCTTGCACAATCGCTTGATGAAAGACATGATAAAATGCCTCTGGCTGGGCAAGTAAAAAATTGACATCTACGGTTGGTGGGGCAGATTGGTTCTCATTGCTCTGATTGGCGGTCAAGGCATTGATGGGTAAGGTATTGATGGACAAGGGGCTTTTATCACTCTTTAAGCCATCACTGGTCATAGCATCGCCTAAGCCATCACCTAAGCCATCTGTGCTATCCAAACTGTCCAAATCTTTACCCAAACTTTCATCTGATAAACCATCAGCAGATGGCAGCTCATGCGTGGGCGTATGAATGGGCATATGATGGCTGTGGGCATACGCCTGTGCTGTTAATGTATCAACACAGAGCAATAACAGCAGCTGCTTTAAAAGTCTGTGCTTGACTTTTAAAGCAGGGTTGGTCTTTGATAAAAAACAGGTCATATTAAAACTTCATTTCAAGACTGGCAAAGTAACTGCGACCTGGTGCAATGTAACGGGTTGATTGGGTACTGCTTGCAGCTTCACTGGGCAGTTGGCGTGCCGCCTCCCATGTGGTGTAGCGGGTGTTTAACACATTGTTG
>ERZ1023497.382-NODE-382-length-11973-cov-72.904262_pt1 | contig 11973 bp, 14 predicted proteins | sample MGYA00380543_ERZ1023497 | MGnify/ENA primary metagenome ERZ1023497 (study PRJEB33173, sample SAMEA4830384) | metagenome | study: EMG produced TPA metagenomics assembly of the PRJEB25223 data set... | reverse complement strand
CTATTTTAAAAAATAATGTTATTCCTGTAGCGCTTACCGAGTTCAAAACAGAACTTACATTGACTAATGATTTGAAAACATTTATCGATAAGTTCGTCGATAATCGTTCACAATTTATTTATGACAATAGAGTGTTAATTAAAGTATTACTCAATGAAGCACTGACTAGTGTACAGTTACAAACAATAGTCATAAATTTGTTTACTGAAAATTTGCTCGCTCAATTAACCCCATTATTGCAAAAGTTGATTGATCAAGGTTATATGAGAGACGTGAACAAAGAATATGCTATACGAACTATAGTTGCACAGACGTTCAACTTGAATTTGCCGCTGATTCTTGACGCTACTAAAACGCGGGATAAAGCGTTTGAGGACTTTGCGACATTTATCAAAGAAAGTTTGTATTATAGTTTAAAGGTATAGTAAGTAAAAAGGCTGGGGATGATTGATTCAACCCAGCCTAATTTTATATTGTAGGTAGATGACTATATTGAAATTGTACGTCAATCCTGCTTTTTTCAATGTTAGTTATCTTTTGGAGAGGTGACACAATCTTGTTAATAACATTAGATTGCTGTCTCACTCTTTTGTTTATTTTCGTGGTATTTGAATAACATGACCTAATTGTTTTGGTGGAGTGAAAGCAGCTTGCGTTTCATATTGTTGTTGAATAGTCGTTAAAATATCTTCGGGGAAGATCGTGCTTTTACGTGTTTGATAATTGACAGCCATCATGATAATTTCGTATGTAGCAATCGGTTCGTCTAGTGCGTTGTACATAGATAAAAATAGATGAACGCGTTTAGCATCATAATCATAAATATGTGGTTGGACATAAAAAGACTCATCTAAGACTAATTCTTTAAGAAATGTTATATGAGCTTCTAAGCTAAAAATAGTTATATTTTGATCCTTACGACGACTAACTGAAAAATCCATCGCTTCAAAGAATGCTACCACGCTATCGCTAAATACAGCATAATATTGTGCATCGTGCATGTGATTGTTATGGTCAATCCATGATGGTTGAACAGTGTTTCGGTAAATATAATTGACTGTCATGTGGTTTTCCTCCATTAATTTCATTTTAAGCAAATAAAAACTTATTATATTAAGTACTATCATCTCATGATGATAAAGATAAAATCAAGCTGTGTAGATGTTATAAGGGGTATTAGTCGTTTGAATATTGAATCCATGATAGATTAGTTAGTAATTACAACAAGGAGGTAATCTAACGATGGTAATAAGTGCAATTATTTTATTTATTATATCTCTTGTCTTACTTAGTTATTCTATTGCATTGTTAATCGGTAGAGATGGCTCGTTATTTAGTTTGTTTTCTAAAGAAGAAAAATCAGCAACAAAAGCTGAAAAATTAAGCATTTATCTAGCGACACTAGTTATTTTGGCATTAAGTGTGATTATGTTATTACAGACAATTTAAACAATAAAAAGGTTCAAAGCAATCATTGCTTTGAACCTTTTTATGAGTCACCTTAATATTTTCTTAAGAATGGTGTAGGTCGATGGAACATTCGTTCTACAACATAAGACTGTACCTGTGAAAACAAATGTTCAATGATATTTGTTTTATTTGATAACACACGTATGCTTAATCCATGAGTAGCTAATAAAGTAATACCAACGCGACAGTCATATTGTTTTGCAAGTGGTTTTATATGTTCATATAGATCCTCTATAAAGTGTTGATTTACTTGAGGATGAATAAAATAACATGAACCTAAATGCGTATAATTTTCCATATAGCCAATGTCACCTATATTGTTTTTGCTAGGAGCTAACAACAAATTATCATAACTTACTAAGTTATGATCTACATAGATTTCATTCAATAAATGCATATAATCATAACTAAAGTCAGTATCATCTTTGGCATAACCAGGTGTCAAAATATCTGTATAAAATATAGAACCTTGCGTACTTAAATTGATACAGTTATGTTGGAAAAATTTAGCATTTTCATATGCAATAATTGGATCTGCAACATATTCTAAAAATCCATTATCAGCAATGTTAAATGTTTGATATTGTTCAACATGATCATTTAATGTTTTATAAATTTTTGTAGCACCTTGAGAAGTTAATGTTACTGCAGCATCAGCTTCAACATTAAAATTCATGCGGTAACGGTCACCATCTAAATAGCCACCGCCGACGTTGACAATATAAAATGTAGGGACATGTGATTCATCTAAGTAAATTGGACGCATCACTTTTAAAGCTTGCTCGAAAAATACATCTCTAGCCACAGATTTACGACCATTATTAAAGATGGTCATATCTAATTGTCCTGTCCAATGATTAGACATTAGGCAAGCCCTTTAAGGAATATATCATTATCTATCCAATTTAATACATCTTCTAGTCCATCATCAGTTTTTAAATTGGTAAATGCAAATGGACGATTTCCACGGAATGTTTTTGTATCTTCAGCCATTTGATCTAAAGATGCGCCTACATAAGGTGCTAAATCTGTTTTATTGATAACAAAGTAATCAGATTTAATCATACCTTGTCCACCTTTACGAGGAATTTTTTCGCCTTGTGCTACATCGATGATATAGATAGAGAAGTCCACTAATTCAGGGCTGAAAGTGGCAGCTAAGTTATCCCCGCCAGATTCGATAAAAATAAGCTCAATATCGTCATTACGTTCTTTGAGTTCGTCGATAGCGGCAAAGTTCATTGATGCATCTTCTCGAATAGCAGTATGCGGGCAACCGCCAGTTTCAACGCCAATAATTCTATCTTCAGGTAATACTCCAGAGTTGACTAGAATCTTTTCATCTTCTTTTGTATAAATATCATTAGTGATAACACCAATACTATGGTTTTGTGAGAGGCGTTTTACTAATTTTTCAATGAGTTGTGTTTTGCCGGCACCTACTGGGCCACCAACACCTATTTTTATTGTTTGTGACATATAAATACCTCCTATGATATAAAAATTCTGACATTCACGTTTTCATGCTCCATTTGATTTAGTTCTAAGCCTGGAGCAGTTAAACCTAGATCGGCTTCAGATATTGATAAAATATGATTTCTGATTGGTTCGATTTGACCAATCATAGTCGTCACTATACGTTGACCTGCAGTTTGACCTAATGGAATGGCACGTACAGCATTTTGAGTAAGGCTGGAAATGTTTTGATATAGATAATAATCAATAATTTGAGCGCTTTCGAGTGCTAAATGATGACCTAACATTGCAAAGCAAATTGCAGGGTGAAGATGTGCTTCTTTCTGTTTATAAGCATCTTCATACCATTTAATCCAAGGACTATCGTAAAGTTCATTGGCCAATTTAACCATGCGAACTCCCATTTGTTTTGCACCTTGTCTGGTCTCACGTGGCATACTTTGTACAAAGAGTAAATGATCTAACTTTAATATTTTGGCAGAGTCATTTTGTTCTAATGCCTCTACAACTAAACGAATGGTTAGACCATCACTATATGTCAATTGTTCTTTGAGAAACATAGTGAGCCATTGTTGAAAGCTATTTACATCGTGGACTATATTGTTTTGAATATAGGTTTCCAGTCCAAATGAGTGACTAAAAGCACCCGTCGGAAATTGGGAATCACAAAATTGAAATAGACGTAAAGCATTATAATCAATCATGTGAATGGCCTATGTGACGAAATGCTTTGTTGACTTTACGGTCCTCATGACTGTATGGAATACCTAAGTCTTGAAGCAATGATTCTACGAGATAATCATACTGGACAAGCATTTCACTTTCAGTAAATTGCGCTGGTAAATGTCTGTTTCCCAATTGATGAGCAATATCACCCATCTCTTGTAAAGAGCGTGGTTTGATAACGAGTAAATCTTCAGAATTTACATCAATTACAATCATATTATTATCATCTGCATACAAAATATCACCATACTGTAAATCAATAGGTTGAGTCAGGCGAATGCCTACCTCGTTACCATGATCTGTAGTTACGCGTTGGATACGTTTAACTAAATCTGAATTTTCCAAGTAAACTTTTTCGATATGTTTTTGCTTTTGATCTGCTGATAAATTAGCAATATTGCCTTGTATTTCTTCAATAATCAACTGTGTTCCTCCTAAAATAAAAAATATCTTTGAGATAGTGGTAATTCTGTTGCGGGTTCGCTTGTGATCTTTTCTCCATCTACGAATACTTCGTAAGTTTGTGGATCTACATCTAATGATGGTGTAGCATCATTGTTTTGCATATCTTTTTTGGTTAATTTACGAATATTGTGCACAGGTCGAATCTTGCGTCTCAAGCCTAAATGTGTGCCGATGTCACTTTCGAAGGCAGTTTTTGACACGAATGTCATTGAAGTACTTTGGATATTACCGCCATATTGTCCATACATCACACGGTATTTTAATGGTTCAGAAGTTGGAATAGAGCCATTAGCATCACCATTTACTGCCGTGTTAATTAAACCACCTTTAACGATAACGTCTGGTTTTGCACCGAAAAATGCAGGTTCCCACATAATCAAATCTGCTAATTTTCCTTCTTCAATAGAACCGACATAATCTGAAATACCATGTGTAATCGCTGGATTGATTGTGTACTTAGCGATGTAGCGTTTAATACGATTGTTATCATTGTATTCACTATCGCCTTCTAGTGAACCACGTTGCGCTTTCATGCGGTGTGCTACTTGCCAAGTACGTGTAATAACTTCACCGACACGACCCATTGCTTGAGAGTCAGAACTTACCATACTAAAGACACCCATATCTTGTAAGACATCTTCAGCAGCGATCGTTTCTTTACGTATACGAGAATCTGCAAATGCGATATCTTCAGGAATAGCGGCATTAAGGTGATGCGTAATCATTACCATATCTAAATGTTCGTCTATTGTATTCACTGTAAACGGAAGTGTAGGATTTGTAGATGAAGGTAAGATATTAGAGTAGGCAGCAGATTTAATTAAATCTGGTGCGTGTCCACCACCAGCGCCTTCTGTATGATACATATGCAATACACGGTCTTTCACAGCGGCCATTGTATCTTCCATAAAGCCAGCTTCGTTTAACGTATCGGCGTGTAAAGCGATTTGGATATCATAGTCATCAGCTACTGTTAGAGCATGGTGTAGGGCTGAAGGAGTTGCGCCCCAGTCTTCGTGGACTTTTAAGCCGATAACACCGGCATGTATTTGCTCGATAAGTGCAGTGTGGTTAACAGCTTGCCCCTTACCTGTAAAACCAACATTTAAAGGTAAGGCTTCTGCAGCTTGTAACATACGGTGAATATGCCAAGGACCTGGTGTGACAGTAGTTGCTTTTGCGCCTTCAGAAGCGCCAGTACCACCACCTATATGTGTAGTAATACCACTTTCCAATGCTACTTGTGATTGCTCTGGATTGATAAAGTGAACGTGCGTATCTATCCCACCGGCCGTAATGATTTTTCCTTCAGCAGAAATAACATCTGTAGTAGCACCAATGACGATATCGACGTTGCCCATAATATCTGGATTTCCAGCTTTACCGTATTTCATAATAAAGCCATTTTTAATACCAATATCAGCTTTGATTACTTTGTCATAATCAATAATCACAGCATTAGTAATAACTAAGTCTGCTACATCTTTATCATCACGTGTGACATTAGGGTTTTGAGACATACCATCTCTAATAGACTTACCGCCACCAAACGCTGCTTCATCGCCATATGTAGCATAATCTTTTTCCACAACAGCGAATAAATTCGTATCTCCTAGACGGATTGCATCCCCAATTGTCGGGCCATATAAACTTGTGTATTGTGATTGCGTCATTTTGAAACTCATTTTTTATACCCACTTTCTTTATTAGCATTTTTACTATTTTTCTTTTCTGCTAATATGATTTCGTCGTTATCTTTATCGTCCTCTGGTTTATAGATACGTGTTTCATCAATTGGTCCATTGACTTCACCACGGAAACCGAAAATACGACGTTCACCAGTATATTCAACAAGTTGTATATCTTTTGCATCTCCCGGTTCAAAACGTACTGCAGCCCCGGCAGGTATATCTAGATGTTTGCCATAAGCTTTTTCACGTTCAAAAGTAAGTGCAGGATTTGCTTCATAAAAATGATAGTGAGAGCCTACTTGAATAGGACGATCTCCTGTGTTTTTAACGTTCAAAATAGTTGCGTCTAAACCGCTATTTACTTCTATTTCTGTACGTTTAACGATTATTTCACCTGGTTTCATAACAGGTCCCTCCCTATACTATTGGATGATGTACAGTTATTAACTTAGTGCCATCTGGGAATGTTGCTTCTATTTCCATTTCAGTTAACATATCTGCAACGCCTTCCATTACATCATCTTCGCTCAAAATTTGTTTGCCATAACTCATTAATTGTGAAACAGTTTTACCATCTCTTGCTCCCTCTAGCAATTCATAACTGATAATAGCAACAGCTTCAGGATAATTGAGCTTTAAGCCTCTTGCTTGTCGTCTTCGTGCCAAGTCAGCAGCAACAACAAGCATCAATTTATCTTCTTCGCGTTGTGTAAAATGCACTGTAATCCCTACTTTCTAAATTGGTTTGGCATATAAATTTTGTTTATGCACTAATTAATTTTAAGACTATTTCATACATAGTACAAACATTACACATTTGTTTTATAATAAAACATTTTTATATAAAAGTTACATTTGTTGTTTTTGACAATTATTAGCTATAAAATGTTATAGGAAGTTCTTGAGTTTAATAGAAATAAGGTGTAAGAATGAAGTATGCTAAAATCGTTTTGAATAATATTGCACAGGTTTTATTATTACAAAACCCATGGACCGGTTTGTTTATTTTGATTGGTCTCTTTTTAGGAAGTTGGAAAGTAGGGTTGATTGCGCTTATAGCGAGTATCATTGCGTTATTATTAGCGAAGCAAACCAATTATTCAGAAGCGGAAATAACAGCTGGTTTAGCTGGGTTTAACCCAGTATTAACAGGTATTGCTCTAACAATTTTTCTGACGTCAGAATGGTATAGTTGGGTATTTGTTATTATTGCGATATTAATAACTATGCCTATTGGTTCAGCAGTGCGAGAATTTTTAAAACCTTTTGGTGTACCTATGTTGACTATACCGTATGTGTTCATTAGCTCTAGTGTGTTATTAACATCTTTTCAATTTCAACACGTAGATGCTGATATTGATATTTTACCTAATACAGTTAAAGAGATCGTCTTTTCAGAACATAACGTACATTTTATATCAGCATTTTTGTCAGGATTCAGTGAAATATTTTTATTAGATAATGTCATGGCAGGTATCTTGATTTTAATAGGTATTTTTATCGCTTCTAGAAAAGCGGGGCTGTTGTCAATTGGTGCTAATTTATTAGGTTTAGGTATCGATTTAATGTTTGGCGCAAATCATGATCAAATAAATGCAGGTTTGTTTGGTTATAATGTGGTCTTGACGGTATTAGCTTTAGGTGTGGCTTTTGAAACACGTATAAATCGATATATCAGTATTGCACTGGGGATTTTGTTAACCATCATGTTACATGCTGGATTAACTACATTATTAACGCCATTTGGTTTACCGGTGTTTACATTACCATTCATTATTGCAACATGGATTATGTTGTTTGCAGGCACTCGTATGCAAGAACAACAAATAGATGAATCATTAGAAAATCAAAATGGGAAGTAGGAATTAATATGAAAAAACTAGCTACATTAGTGGCGGTTGCAACAATCGTATTAGCTGGATGTAGTGGGTCTGGTCAACAAGATCAATCTAAGACCTTAAATGTGGAGTTGCCACTAAAAACAAAAACATTAGCACCTTATGACACAGATGTACCTGTCAAAATGGGGGCAGCTGAATCATTATTTAAAGTTAATAAAAAAGGTAATGTTGAAAAATTATTAGTCGAAAAATATAATCAACCATCAGCTAAAGAGCTTAATTTAACAATTAAAGATGATATTAATTTCCAAAATGGTAAGCACTTAACAGGTCAATCAGTGAAAAAAAGTTTGGAATATAGTTTGAAACATAGTGATTTAGTGAAAGGATCGTTACCTATTGAACAAATTAAAGCCGACGGACAACAAGTGCAAATTACAACTAAGGAACCTTATCCTGAACTTATTTCAGAATTAGCAAGTCCGTTCGCTGCTATATATGATGTGAATGCCAATAGTGACATTAAAAATAAACCGATTGGCACAGGCCCATATCAAATTAAGTCACATCAACAATCGCAAAAAATAGGTTTGCAGCAATATAAAGATTATTGGCAAGGACAACCGAAAATGGAAAAAATTAATGTTACATATCAAGAAGATGGTAACGTTAGAGCAAGTGATTTAAAATCTGGCAAAGCAGATGTCATCACTGACGTCCCTGTCGAAAAAGTGAAGTCTTTAAAAGCAGATGATAAAACTAAAATTTCGAATGTCTCTGGCTTTAGAACTGGTATGTTGCTCTATAATCATGACAGCGATAAAATGACTAAACCAGTGCGTCAAGCATTAGATAAAGTCATAGATCGTCATAGTATTACCCAAGAAATATCAAAAGGCTATGCCAAACCTGCAAACGGTCCTTTTAATGATTCTGTCTCTGGCATTAAACATAATAAAGTACAGCAGCAAAATCTTGAGGAAGCTAAAAAAATCTTGAAGAAAGAAGGCTATACTAAAGAACACCCTTTAAAAATAGTAATGCCGACTTATAATGGACGTCCTGAATTGCCTAAAATTGCGCAAGTAATTCAGTCAGATGCGAAGAAAGTTAATATAGAGATTGATGTGCGTAACGTTGATGATATTGACGGTTACTTAAAAGATAAATCACAATGGGATGCGTCTATGTATAGTATGGGAACATTACCTCGTGGCGATACAGGTTATTTCTTTAACCAAGCCTATAAAACTGGTGGAGCTATTAATCAAGGTAATTATCATAATAAACAAGTAGATCAACTCATTAACCAGTTCAATACAACGGTAGATAATGACAAACGACAAAAATTAACGAACGAAATCTTAGATATTACTGCACGAGATTATGCGAATAGTTATATTACTTATAATGATACAATTGTTGGTTTGAATAAGCAGGTGCAAAATGTTAATGCTACTCCTGAAGGTATCTATCTTATAGATCATAAGGTTGAGAAAACGGATGATTAAAAATTTAATTTCCAGATTTACACAAATGATTATCGTCTTGTTTGTGTTATCCATCATTACATTCATATTGATGAAGTTAACACCAGGGAACCCGATAGATAAAATTTTACAGCTTGACGTGGCAAATGTTTCATCAACGCAAATTGAAGCTACGAAAGAAAAATTAGGGCTCAACCAACCGCTAATCGTACAGTACTTTCAGTGGTTAACGCACATTGTGCGCTTGGATTTTGGACTGAGTTATCAAACAGGTTCGCCAGTAATTCAAGAATTGCTATATTATGCACCACCAACTTTAATTATTGCACTTTGTACTATTGTAGTTGTGTTATGTATTTCTATCCCACTAGGGGTGCTGTCAGCAAAGTATTATCATACATGGATAGATACATTGATTCGTACACTAACGTCATTGACAGTTAGTGTACCGTCATTTTTTGTAGGAATTCTTTTGATTTATATTTTTGCGCAGCAATTACAACTGTTACCTTCATCAGGAACCGACAATATAACAGGTTATATTTTACCAGTAATTGCTTTGAGCATTGGTATGAGTGCATACTATGTACGCTTAATTCGTTCTACAGTCATTGAGCAATTTCGGTCAAAAGAAGTTGAAGCTTCGAGAATACGGGGTATGTCTGAATATTATATTTTATGGCACGATATGTTTAAACCAACTATGATACCCGTTGTAACTATGTTAGGAATGTCTGTAGGTAGTTTAATTGGTGGTACTGTGGTCATTGAAAATTTATTTGGTATACCCGGATTGGGCTATTTTTTAATGGATAGCATCCGAGCTCGGGATTATCCTGTAGTACAAGGGGCTGTGCTATTAATTGGATTTTGTGTAGTAATTGCAAATATTGTTAGTGATTTATTATTACTGTGGTTAGATCCTAAACGGAGATCTTACCAACCTATTCGCCAGCATCAACTAGATAAGCAAGGAGGCGGTATACAATGATTCAACGAAACAAGAGCAACATTGTATATGCTATCTTTTTTTGTTATTTAGTCATAATAATAGGTGCACAATTTGTAGTTTCTACTAATGATGCTATTGATGTACACTTGTCACAAACATTTGAAGCACCAAGTTTGCAACATTGGTTAGGTACTGATGATTATGGTAGAGATGTGTTGAGTAGGGTGATTATAGGTGCGCGCTATACTTTAGTTGTGAGTTTAATTACGCTTGTGTTAGTAGTTATTATTGGTGTCCCACTAGGATTAATAGCTGGATATTTGAATGGATGGACAGATAAAGTTATTATGCGATTGCTTGATATTGGTTTAAGTATACCTGAATTTGTACTTATGATAGCTATGGCTAGTTTCTTTAAACCAAGTATTTGGAATTTAGTAATAGCGATAACTCTTATAAAGTGGATGAATTACACTAGACTGACACGTGCAATAGTCAATGGCGAAATGGGCAAGTCCTATATTAAAATGGCCAAACTATTTGGTGTGCCAAACTATATGATTATTTGGAAACATGTATTGCCAAAAGTTATGCCGTCGATACTTGTGTTGATGACAGTGGATTTTGGGAAAATTATTTTATATATTTCATCATTGTCATTTTTAGGGATAGGTGCACAACCACCTTCGCCTGAATGGGGAGCCATGTTAAATGCGAGTAGATCATTCATGGAAAGTAATCCTTTATTAATGATTGTACCAGCTTTAATGATTACAATAACAATTTTAATATTTAATTTAGTTGGAGATCGTCTCCGGGATAATTTATTAAATGGGAAGCGTGAGTCAAATGAGTAATCAATTAGAAATTACGCAGTTGTACATTAACAATAATAGCGGTAAAACACTCATTCACGGTGTGGATTTATATATAAAAAGCGGGTTAGTCAATGTGTTAATTGGTGAAAGTGGATCAGGAAAGACTTTGACAGCCAAAGCAATGATTCAACATGTTCCTGATAATTTAACAATGACACACTCCACATTAAAATATAATGGTAAGCAGTATAAAGATATGTACGAATTACTAGGGACAACGATTGGCTATATTTCTCAAGACTATAGTCATAGTTTTAATGAACATACTAAAATTGGCAAACAATTAATAGCAATTTATCGAGCTCATTTTGCAGTAAATAAACAACAAGCAAAAACGAAAGTATTGGAAGCTTTAGCATGGGTTGAATTAAATGGACAAAAAATTATGGAGCAATATCGCTTTACATTGTCAGGTGGTCAACTTGCAAGAGTCCAAATTGCTAGTGTTTTAATGTTGAAACCTCAACTTATTATTGCTGACGAACCTACGGGGGCACTAGATGCTGTTACAGGTTATCATTTAATGACGCTTATACGTCATTTAGCTGATGTACACAAAGCTACTTTATTAGTCATAACTCATAATTTGACGCATGTATTAAGTTTTAGTGATTATATTCAAGTGATAAAAGACGGCTCAATCGTAGATCGACTTACTATCGATAATGTAAAACAAGGTCAGATGACTCAATATAGTGAGACACTATTTCGACATCGCAGCCAGTTAGTGAAGGATGAATCATATGATTAAATTAACAAATGTAGCGTACTTTGATAACAATAAACCGATATTACGTAATATAAACTTTACTATGAATGCACAAGAACGTGTTGGTATAGTTGGAGAAAGTGGTTCAGGTAAGACGACACTGGCTCATATTTTGCTAAGATTAATTACGCCAACAAAGGGACAATATGATGCACATTCATTGACGATGTTGCCGATTTTTCAACACGCTATTGAAAGTTTCAATACCCACTTAA
>ERZ1023497.381-NODE-381-length-12009-cov-45.671240_pt1 | contig 12009 bp, 13 predicted proteins | sample MGYA00380543_ERZ1023497 | MGnify/ENA primary metagenome ERZ1023497 (study PRJEB33173, sample SAMEA4830384) | metagenome | study: EMG produced TPA metagenomics assembly of the PRJEB25223 data set... | reverse complement strand
TAGAACCTAATGATATGGCTAGAGCTATAGCATTTGCAATAAATGAGCCTTCTAACGTCGCTGTTAATGAACTTATCGTTAGACCTACGAACCAAGAATGGTAAGTAAAGAAAACATCAAAAAAGAGCTTATATAGAAAAGAGGATGACTATTATGCCAATTTTAAAATTAGAAACGCTAAATTTAACAAAAGATCAAAAAAAGCAACTAGTTGAGGAATTAACAGAAACTGCTTCACGTATTACTGGAATCCCTAAAGAAGGATATTATGTTATTTTAAAAGAAAACAACTTAGATAACGTGGGTTCTGGAGGAAAATTATTAAGTGATCAAGAATAGTGTTTACGTTCTATCATTTAATATTAAAAAATAAATAATACGTTTCATAGATTTATCATTTCAAATATCTTATATAGAATTAAAAAGGAACAAGCATAATAGTGTAATTATGCTTGTTCCTTTTTAATTCTATAAACAGTCTGTCTTGTAATATCTACTTCTTTCGCAATCTTACTAATATAAATTCCTTGATCTAACATTTCTATAACTCGGTAATAGACCAAACGTTTTTGAGGATCTTTTGCATTTGGTGCATAAAGTACAGGTCTACCTTTATAGATGCCTTTTTCTTTCGCCACTTTAATACCCTGTGCTTGCCTACGCTTACTTTCATTTCTTTCTTGTTCTGAAATCATTGCTAAAATTTGAATAATTAAATCTTTCATGAACTTATCTAACAATGGATTTCCAATTGCTTCATTCATCATAGGCAAGCTTGTAATCATCAATTGGACTTCTTTTTCTTTTAAATAGTTAACAGTTTGAATAATCTCATCATAATTCCGGCCTAGACGATCAATAGACTCTACAATTAAACGATCTCCCATACGTACAAAACTTAGCGTTTCTTGAAAAGTAGGCCTATTTTCTATAGATTTACCTGATTGTTTTTCAGTAAATATTTTTTCAGCACCAAAGGACTGAAGATTTTCAATTTGTCTATCTAAATTTTGATCAATAGTTGAAACTCTTGCATAACCAACAATCATTTTTAACTTCCTTTCTCATACACCCTAATCATACATATAGAAATAGCATTTTACAAGGGGTTTTTATTGTTTGTTTAGGGTAGACGCTAAAAATACAAAAAACAATTATTATTGTTACAAAGAAGATATGAAACTGTTAAGGGATTTCTTTTAAAAAAGGAGGAACTTTTTAATATTCTTTTTCAAAATAAGATTAATTATATGAATTAGGTATAATTTTACATTGTATTAATTTTATATTTACCGAACTCTAGCATATTCAGAACCTTATATCAGTTATGCTATTTATTTTTTAACATAAAAAAACAACTGTTTAAACCATTCGATTATAAAACAATTATATACTCCATCTTTAGTAACTACTTATTCATTTTTAAGACTACTTTTCCTTTTCTTGTTGTTTGAGTATTTAAATATGAAAGTGCTTGTTGAAATTCCTGAAAGTCATATATTATTTCTGGTTTAGCTATAGTTACTTTGTTAGTTTCTATTAAATTTATTAACCGACTAAATGTATTATGCCATTTGTTTTCATCTATATCTTGGTTCCAATTTCTTAAATGAAAAAGTTGTGGTGTAACTTCTTTACTCTGTTTGATATAAGACCAATTAACAGGTGTCCCAGAAAGTAATCCTAAAGATAAATATACTCCATCTTTTCGAATATTAGACGCTAAAAAATCACCTTTTTCACCTCCGATAAAATCTATACCTGCATCAACACCCATGCCTCTAGTATATTTCACAATATCATGTTGAAGATTTTTATTGGTATAATCAAAAACTTTTCCTGCGCCTAATTGTAGTAATTCTTGTTCTTTGTTTGAATTAGAGGTTAAAGCTATAACTTTAAACCCTAATATTCTTGAAAGTTGAATAATGATAGATGCTATTGATGAACCACATGCATTCATAATAAGTGTCTGTCCATTTTTTAATTGAAGCTTTTCAGTACAGACTATCAATGCTGTAATAGGATTAATATATAATTGTGCCGCAGTAAAATCATCAATACTTTCTGGTACAGGAATTAGCAAACTTTCTGGACTCTGTAAATATTCTTGCCATGTTCCTTCACCACGTAGAGGTAATACACGTTTACCTAGTAAATGACTATACTGCTTAGAAGAAACTTGGGTAACAATCCCAACACCTTCATAACCAGCGATTTTAGGTAACATTATACGATGAGAATAAGCTCCTTGTATAGGTAGCAAATCAGAAGGGTTAATAGGAGCTGCTATCATTTTTATTAAAGCGTGTTTAGGCTTAAGTTTTTGAAAGGTTTCTTCCTGTAATTCTAAAACATCTAAAGGAAATCCAAAAGAACGATATATTAATCTATAATATTGCATAATAAACCTCCTTATTAATTATTTTGACTTTTAAAATAGGGGATTACAATATGCATAATCTCATCTACTTTTTCTAAATATTGTATATCTCGTTTAACACCAATATCTATCATAATACCAATAACGGCATGAGATAAAAATGTTAAAATAGTCTCTTCTGAGATATTTTGTTGCTGGAGATAAGAACGATTAATTTGCTCTCTTATTGATTTCTTGATTAAACTTTCAGTTCTTTTCAAAAAAAGCCTAGATAAGCTACTATTGTATAAAACAATAAAGATATTACTATTTTCATAAAGATATTTAAATCCTAGAATTAAATTGTTTCTAAAATCATTTTGGAATTTTAATGTGTCTATTGAATATTTAAAGTGAGCGATATAATCTTCAATTAGTAATTCAACAACTTCATATTTATCATTAAAATGCTCATAAAATGTTCGCCTTCCAACGTTACTATATTTACATATTAATACTACAGAAATTTCTTCTAATTCATACTCACTCAATAAATCTAATAGTGTACTTTTGATTTTCTTTTTTGTGTTAATTCCTTTTTTATTCATAAACTCACCCTTTATCGCACATTTTCTTCACACGTGTGCGGTTTTTTAATTGTTTTATCTTCTCATAATTTAATAATTCCTGCATTAATATTTATACTTTACTTATAAACATATTCATTTAGGAGGAGATTAATATGAAAGCCGCAGTTTGGTATGGAAAAAAAGATATACGTATAGAAAATAGAAATCCTAAAAATTTGGAGTCTCAAGAAGTGAAAGTAAAAGTTGCATGGGGAGGTATTTGTGGATCAGATTTACATGCATACTTACACCCTGAATCAGTACCTATAGATTTAAAAAGAATACTTGGACATGAGTTTTCTGGAATAATTGAAGAAATAGGTTCGGACGTTGAAGACTTAGAACTTGGAGATCGTGTATGCATTTATCCTATGCTATTTAATAACCCAGATAACGCAATAAACGAGAGATTTAAAACTTTGGATGCAATAGGTGCCCAAATTGATGGTGGATTTGCTGATTATGCTATATTACCTGAAAAAGCAGTATTTAAAATACCAAAAGACTTACCACTTGATATAGCTGCAATGGTTGAACCAGCAGCAGTTGCTTATCAAGGTATAGAAGATGCTAATGTAAAAAAAGGAAATACGGTTGTTGTTTATGGCGTCGGGCCCATAGGATTATTTTCTATTGCAGCAGCAAAATCAAACGGTGCTAAAACAATTATTGCAGTTGATGTAAATCAAAATAGACTAGAGTATGCAAAAAGAGTTGGGGCTAATAAGATTATTAACTCAAAAAGTGTTAATCCAATAGAAGAAATTCGAAAAATTTCTCCTGAAGGCGCTGATATAACTATTGAAACAGCAGGCGTAGAAGAAGCATTCAATCAAGCAACACAATCAACTAAAATTCGTGGGACTATGATGATTTTAAGTTTTTATACAAAAAATATAAATATAAATGTACCCCAAAGTATTTTGTTTACAGGCATTAAAATTATAGGTTCTGTTGGATATAGTCGAGAGACATATGACAAAGTAATTAATGAGCTTACGCGTGGGGAGCTTATTGCAAAACCTATAATTACTCACAGAACTAACTTAGATAATATCACTAGAGAAGGTTTTGAAAAATTGCTTAATGACAAAGGACAAGAAAAGATCCTTATTCAAATGAGTGGAGAAATGTAATTTTAATAATAGTTAATTTTTGACACAAATCTTCTTAATTAACATAACGAATGATTATCAGAAGTTCTCACTATATAAAAGGCACTAAAAGTTATAAACTTTTAGTGCCTAATTAATTATTTTAGCTACCAAACAAACGACTCCAAAACCCCTTTTTAGGTGTTTCTTCTTCCCTATCCTCAGGCCCACTCTCTATTTCTTCAGATGGTTTATCATCTTTCGCTAATACTTCTTCGTTTGTACTGTCATCTTTTTTCTTTTCAGTTATATCCTTATGATTTACTTCTTTTTTTATTGATTGGCTTTTCTTTTGTTGTTGGTTAATATTTTGAGGTTCTTCAGTAAAAGTTGCTTCTTGCGGATTAATGCTTTGTCTATCATTAGTCGCTGTATCAAAAGAATAATTAAGCTGTCTTTCTTCTTCTAATTGGTTTTCTAGTTTTTGAATCTTTTTATTACTTTCTAAAGCTAATATTTGTTGATTCTCCAACAGTTTATTTAATGTATTAACATTGCTATTTTGTTGGTCTAGTTGTTTAGTTAGATTCTCAATATATTTTTTATCATTTTTAGCTCTAGTTTCAAAGATTTCTATTTGCTTTTCTAATTCATTTGCTTTTGTTTTTAATGTCTCAGAACTATTTGAATTATTATATATGTTTTTCAACTTCTGCAGTATTTTCATCAAACATTTCTTTTTTTTTGATTATTTATTTTGCGTTGTACTTTCTTTCTTAGTGATTTTTTCTATAATTTTCAAACAATCATTATCATTAATATAATTAATTCCATTTTCTTTTTCAAAAGATATATTTAAGCTTTTAGCATTATTAACAATAGTTTGTTTAGTTACATTCAATTCATCAGCAACCATTTTAATAGTTTTCATAACATCCACCCTTAGGTACCTAATTTAGTACCTAAATTTTACCACCTAACAAATATTATTTCATCTTTTACTATCTAAATTTACCACCTATTTTACTACCTAAGCGCCTAATTAGCCGCCTATCGAAGATTTTCAACACCTAATTAGGTACTAAATTAATAAATTTTATCATTTTGAAGTTGTAATGTGCTTTTAACTACACTTAAAACGCTTTATATACGATCTTAAAAGTGTTAATATTACTTTATGAATATTAAAAGAGCCGATGCTATTGGCGTAGCATCGACTCTCGGTAATAAAACGATTCGCATTCGTCTGTTTATATAATTTTTTGATACTTGTATTATATATATCTAATCATCTAAGTGCAAGCACAAAACATATAACTTACGTAAAAATTGTTTTATTACCTCAATCCAAAAAAGTGGAAATGAGGTTTTTATTATGCCCAATTTTGAGAAATACAATTTATCACAAGTAAAAACTGAAAGATTTTATCAACTGCCTAAATATTTATTTGAAGATACATATTTTAAGAAAATGTCCGCAGAAGCCAAAATTATGTATGCATTATTAAAAGATCGTTTTGAATTATCCATCCAAAATGAATGGGTAGATAAAAATAATAACATTTACTTTATTTTCAGTAATAAACATTTGTGTGAGTACTTAGGTTATGCAGAGCAAAAAATCATAAAATTGAAAAAAGAGTTAGTAAATTTTAATTTACTAACTCAAGAACGTGTTGGCCTTAATAAACCCAATAGATTATATTTATTAAAACCCAATTATGATATTGAAGTCAGTCGTACCAAGGAACTTCCAAATTCACAGTTCCAGAACAATGAATTTGGAAGTTCTAGAACTGTGAATTTAAGTGGTCAAGAACTTCCAAATTCACAGTCTAATGATACTGACTTAAATAATACTGATAATATAGAGACTGATAATAATGATACGTATGATATGAATGATACATGTAACAATTCAACAAGTCATAATCATTCGGATCATACAAATCATCAACAAACCGAATTTAATAATGATGCGCTTAAGTTCCAAGTACTCGAAGAATTGCCACAACAACTTCAAGACTATTTAAGTAAATTTGAAATTAGAGAAATTCGGATTATTAAAAGTGTATTACTCAAAGGGAAGAAATCATTTAACAATTCACATGATACCTATTACCGTTTAGAAGATGTTGAATTCGAAATTGTAAGTGTGTTGAAACGTTTTAAAGCAATGCTGCTACAAAAAAATGAAACCGTCGAAACAATGCAAGGATATTTAATGCAATCCATTAAAGCTGAACTTGAAGAAACTCATGCACTTTATATGCGACGTCAAAACATGAAGCAACATAATATCTTTAATCAATAATTTAAATAATCTTACAGCAAGCAAAGAAACCTCAAAATATTCGGTTAAATCATCTGATTTTTTAACTGATGACGACGATAAAACAACAAACGAAGAAGAAAAAGCACATTTAATTACTGCAATTTGGAATTTTGAAAAACAGAATTATTACTTAAAAAATTAGGAGCTTTCTAATATGTTGAACGCATTTATCTTTGGAGTTATACCAATGTTGGTTTTAATAGCTATTGCAAAGATTGGTCAAATTATAAAACAAAGACAGAAACGTTAGTGTTTTATATGTATTTTTGCCCCTGTAGGAACTATAGCGTTCAACTGGCATGGTTGCCCAATTTTCATCTCAATTTTTAAATTTGCATGTAACTGGGCAATGTCTAAAAAATCGACACTGGACTTGCTCAAATTTTTGTTTGTAAAATTGAGATATATTTATTTGACTCATATTTGCGTTTTAAGAGCTTATGTAAGGCTTCAGGTGTAAAAACTATATGATTTACTCCTATATCTTTAAAATACCCCCTTAAAATCCAAAATAAAGGTATTTAAAATTTCAAATGCAGTATTAATTTTTATATCTGTGCCACAACACCAGTTACTTAAAACTAAGATAAAAAATCGACGAAAGTCGATTATGGTTTTGCACACGTTGATTTATCCGACGTATAAGTGAGCCCTCACGGGATTTAACTAGATTATAACGACGACTTTCAGACCTATAAAACAATAACGATCGGGTCTATCAGGTAGATAAAGTGTACAAAGTAGACCCGAAAAAGTTATTTATTTTGAAGATTTTTCGTAGATATAATTTGCTAATAAACTTGCTAAAACTGAATAAAGAAAAATAGTTAAACTCATGTAATCACTCCATTTTTTCGTTTGTTACTAAATGGAGTGAATTTATGAACTCCATAATTCTGAAGTGTCTTTATGTCTACGCATAGACACGCATTTATGTCGAGAAAATTATTTATTGTGCGTTGAGAAGAACCCTTAACTAAACTTGCAGACAAATGTCGGCATAGCGTGAGCTATTAAGCCGACCATTCGACAAGTTTTGGGGTTCCGAGGCTCAACGTCAATAAAGCAATATAGATTTGCTATCTAATAATCTTTAGAAGTTTGTTTCATTAATTTTTCAAAATCAGTATCGCTAATATTTGATTGAGTAAGTGTGATTAAATGTCCATCTGGATCTTTTATTGTTATTTCTTTAGCGTTCCATGGTTGTTCTTCTAATTGGCTTACTATAAATTTTTGTGAAATATTTTGTGATTTTTCTTCGATATCTTTTACTAAGATATTTAAATATATTGAGTTTCCAATTTCAAAATCAGTTTGAGAAATTAGCATTAAGTCTTGATATTTTTCTAGTCTTAAATGATTTATTAGCACTTCATTTTTATCATTTCTAAATTTAAAAACCAAGCGTTTTTTCATACCATTTCTCTGCTTTTTCAATGTCTTTAACTAGCACTTTATTAAACATTGGCATTTGATAAAATTCCATTGTTTCCACCTCTTTTTTTATTTTTATTTATTGTAATGTATTACGTTACGTTAATGTCAAAAGGAGGTGGTTTTTGAAACGAGTTTCTTCTTTTCTTGATACTATATAAAAAGAACAATAATTTACATACTAGTATAATGCTATAAAAGTGATGTGTATGAATATCATTATATTTATGTTGATACATATACACATCATTATAGTGATAAACGTGATGATAATTATTTAAATTTTTCATTTATAATTTCTTGAAGATCTTTATTACTGCTATCGTGATGATCCGAAATTCTTTTTAATATTAAAGTTCCTAATAGATTAACTGGATTATTTGGATAAAGTCTATCACCTAATTCAGATTCTATTTCTTCCTTTTTAAACATATAAAAAATACTTTCTCCTAGTTTACCGTTCAATTTTTGAGACAATAAAGTCTTAAGTTTATTAAAATAATGCCATTGGAAAATAAAATGTTTTAGTTCCATAAAAAGCATTTTTTCATCGTTATCTTTCTTTAATGCTTCCTCCATTTGACTTACAAATGATTCATAACAATATTTTGGAATGAGTAATTGTGTTTCTTGTGATGTTATAAAATATTGTTGATTAAATGATTCAACTTCACCAGTGTTAGTTAACTTCGCTAGGTGCTCACCTATATTTTTAGCGTCAATATTATCTTGAATATCGCTAGTATAATTTGAAATTTCATTGATTGGAAAATCTAAAAAGTCACACAGTATTTTAATATCTTTAAAGTATAATCTATTAGGATTTTTATATAAGTTTTGTAATGTTGATAAAGGGATTAATGTATTAGAACTCAAGTGATTTAAACTAATTTTGTGACACTTAAAGTATTCAAGTAACTTTTCAATATTATGAGAAGTGAACAATCCTTGCGTATATTTATAGGTGTTGATTTCTAATAATAAATCAATAGCATGTTCTATTTTTTCAATGCCGTTTTTCACCCCATCATATGTTATAGGGTCGCGATGATCAGTAACAGATAATATACCTGCTGAGTCATGTTTAATAACTAAACCACTATTGTTTTTGTATAAATAGTTTGGATAATGTAACTCAAAAGTGTTTAGAGCTATTTCACATGTTGAGTAATCAATGATATTTTTTTCAAAGTAATCGTAATAAATTCTTTGGATAAAATCATACTTAGGGAATGAAACCCAATCTTGTTTATTAACCAAATTAAAATGAGATATAAGTTGAGAAAATTGATAAATACGTGTTCTATTTTCATCAGGTAAATAACAATGTTTCGTAATTTTATTTTGGAGATAGTCAGTGAAATCTTGATTATATTCAGACCACTTTTTATATAGTAAATCTTGAATCGTTAAATTAAAAAAGCAACACATTTCATCAACAACATCAAATTTTAAATAGGCCTCATTACTTTCAATTAGGCCTATTTTTCTTTCGGTATAATAGGTTGTTTTGAAAAATTTATTAAGTGATTTTGCTAATTTTTTCGAGACAGCTCTTTGTTAAGCCGTTCCATTTTCAGTTTATAACTTAGTTTTATTTTGAACACTCCTTTTGTTATAGATATATCCTAAATATAGTATAAAAATAAGTATTTTAAATGTTTGATTTGGTATGTTTTTCATACCATGTAAATAATAAAAATATATGGATTTTATGAGCATTTTGGAAAAAATGTGAAAATCGGTAAAAATTGTGTAAGAGCATAAGGGAAATTTGACCCCATTTTAAAATGGGGAATCTGGCAAAGCCAGATATTTCAAGAGATTGAGTGTTTTTTAGTATGGGGGCCAAAATTACGCTAGTGTCACACCTTTGTGACACAATATGTAGTGGTTGTCTCACTTTTGTGACACATTATATGTACTTTGTCACAAAAGTGTGCCACCTATTTTTTAAGAGTAAATTTTGTTTTATCGTAAAATTAACTTAGCACTATTGATATAATATAGCGTGGAAATGTAAGCATAAGATTTTAATTTTCAAATAATAAATCATGTTAATTAAAGGAGAAAGGTTGGGTTATTTTGGCTAAAAAAGAGTTGAAAATTAGAAACGTAGATAGTGAATTGTTAGATCGATTAAGTAGATTAGCTAAAGAGAAAAACATATCGAGAAATGAATTAATATTAGAAACATTAGAACAGCTAGACCCACTTGAAAGTTATCAAAAATTATATGCAGAACAATCACATCAGCAAGCACAAAATACAAAAGTTTTAAAAGAAGTTGCGAGTAAACAAGATAAAATTTTAGCATTACTTGAGTCAGTAGATTATTAAACATGAGAACAAAAAGTTGAAAAAGTGTGGGCTATTTTATATTTAAAATGTATTAAAATCCAAATCATTCATGCATCGGATAAGTAACGAAAATATATCCATTTTAACTCTAAAAGGAAACTTGATTGAGGATATAAATAAAGGTATAACAGATAAGAATTAAAAATTTATTTATATCATAATGAGGTGTGAAAATTGAGTTTAAAGGACATAGAATTTTGGATGGGTTTATACAATAATCTTAAAGATGTGTGGTTTTTAATTTTAATTCCTATTGTTATTAGTATTGTAAAACTATTGAATAAAAATGACTTATATCAGACTCGAAATGTTGAAAAAATAAAGATGGTATTAAAAAATACGTGGTTATTTATTTTGATGACTATTGCAGCACTGATATATTTAGTGTCGATGGTATTTTTCTCATTGAGTGCCTATCCTAAAGACGAAGTTATGGAGTATATATCTAAATGGGATAACATTGGTTCATTCGTCATTTTAATCATTATGTACGCCATGTTGTTTCCAATAGTTACAATTCCTTTTCTTGGAGAACGTAGAAATAAGCGATACTTTTTAGAAAAGAACAAAAACGAAGTTATAGAAAGAGAAATCATTGACCGTGTCTATATCAACGGAAAAGATAAATTAATTTTAAAAGATGGCGAAGGTATTCAAACTGAAAAGAATGTTACAGATGTAGATGAGTTAACATTCAAAACACAGGATAAAAAATCATGGATAGCAATGGAAGATATACAAAAAATCTTTTTACAATTGCGAGATAGAAGTAAAAAAATGAGATTCTTCATTTTTATTTCTATATGTATTATTCCAACAGCTTATTTAGCTTGGAATGTACCAAGCATAATTGATATGCTTACTAAATTACAAAAATGGACAGATATATTTATGTATATCGGCTTATTTACTTTGCCGTTGATACTGATTATAGAATTATATTACGTTGTCTACATCGTTTATAAGAGCTTATTTAAAAAGCTCTAATTTTAATTATTGAAAATAGTCGTGTAAATTACACAAATGTAATTTACACATGTGTAGTTTACATTTGTGTATAGGACACGTATAAAAATTCTAAAATACTACATTAAATAGTAATAGTAAAAAATAGCAAATTAACACATACTTTGGTAAGTAAATAGAGTTTATTTAAACCTATTAGTATAATACAAGCTGCTGCTTTTTATATTCTTATAAGTGTGTAAAAAGCAAACAATATTATGATGTTACCTTAAAGCATACATTATATTTGCATAACTACTACATGTATAATGTATGCGTGCATACTGTATGCAAATGATTAGAAGAATTATGTGTAAGTTACACAAATGTAATTAACACAAGTATAACTTACACTTGTGTATAAAGCGTTTATATGACAATGATGAGTTATATAAAGTTATATTTACAGAAATTAAAGGAATAGTAATAAAAATAAAAAAGGTTTATCAACAAGAAATAAATAAAAAAATATTAAATAAATTTAATAATAAACGGATCAATCCCACCAATGATAATAGTAGTTTGGTGAGCTTGAGATATTTTAATTAAAGTATTTTTCAGTTTCTTCATTATTATATAGCTTTCTTACTTTGTAAATACTCATTTTATTTTTGCAAAGACTTTCTACTAAATTAGGAATAAATTGAACAGGTGATTTTATAATTAAGATAATGATATCATCTGCTTTTTTAATGTATAACTATAAAGAAGTGGAGAGAATGCTTTTCATAATTCAACTTATCAGAAGTGGATATATTAGTGGTTAATATGGAGAGATTCATTTAA
>ERZ1023497.376-NODE-376-length-12235-cov-10.592611_pt1 | contig 12235 bp, 22 predicted proteins | sample MGYA00380543_ERZ1023497 | MGnify/ENA primary metagenome ERZ1023497 (study PRJEB33173, sample SAMEA4830384) | metagenome | study: EMG produced TPA metagenomics assembly of the PRJEB25223 data set... | reverse complement strand
CATTCTGGAATAAATGGCTTGAAGAAATAAAAAAGACCGCTAAGCGCGCCAACGCTTAACAGTCGAAATAAATACTTGTGTAAATAGACACCACAAGTATACCACCAAACTTAGGAGGTAGACAAGATGAATAAACATAGATTGTTAAATATTTTAACGGATTTAAACATTAAACTAGCACATTCAGATATTGAAGCACGCATATTATTTAACAAATTTGATGATGGACGGTTAGGCATAGCTTTTACACACTTTAGTGATTATTACGAAGAGGGCGCTAGAAGTTTGCATATCTTTGAACACCATAGCAAAGAAACTGCGTTAAATACATTCAACCATATCAAAGAAGTATTAGCTGGTGAAAGGTTGGTTACAGATGAAGGAAACAGTAACGTATCTAATCAAACTTAAAAACGCACCTTTCGACTTATATTTAACAAATAAACCATTGATTCCAGAAGATGCATCTTATAGCCGAAATCAAAGTAGAGCAAAAGAATTTAATGGCTTAGAAGATGCGAGTATCGATATGACAGAACACATAGCAATTAAAAAAGTAGTGACTGAACAAACTAAATATGAGGAGGTAGACAATGAGTTTTAATATATCGAGTGCAAAAGACATACACACAGATAATGCAACATATTTATTATATGCAAAACCTGGAACAGGCAAGACACACACGATTAACTTTTTACCAGGCAAAACATTATATATTAATGTTGATAAATCAGAACGACCTTTAAAAGGTAATGAAAACATAGATGTGCTTGACTTCAATACTCACGATGCGTGGAAAGAGTGGGGAGAGTTGATGAAGTGGTTTGCAGATAATAAATCAACTTTAGAAAATTATGACACAATCGCAATTGATAATATATCAGAATTATTTAGATCAATGTTAGCGAACTTAGGACGTAATGGTAAGAATGACCGAGTACCCGAAATGTCACATTATCAACGAGTGGACTTTTTCACAATTGATAGTATGCGATTCTTACAATCATTAAAAAAACGTTTGGTGTTTATCGCTTGGGAAACTAACTTTGAGTTTTATACACCAGCAGGGCAACAAATTACACAAAGTGTACCCGATATTCGTAAAACAATTAGAGATAATATTGCAGGATTATGCCAAGTTGTAGCAAGACTTGTATTCAATGAAAAAAGTGGCAAACGCGGTTTTATCCTAACACCAAGTAATAATGTGTTTGCTAAAAACCAATTAGATAATAGAGAACATTGTTTGCAAGAAGATTTATTCACTGTAGGTGATGTGGATGATACCACTACGTGATTATCAAGAAGAATTATTGAATGGTGTATATAGCAGCATGAGTAAAGGTAACAAAAACATTATGGTACAAAGCCCCGCAGGTAGTGGCAAAAGTGTAACAATGTCAGAAGTTGCTAGACGAGCTACTGAAAAAGGTAATCGTGTGTTGTTCATCGTACACAGGAGAGAGTTAGTATCTCAAATCAAGGGTACCTTCATTGCTAATGATGTAAACATGAAACTTTGTCATGTAGGTATGGTACAAACTGTTGCTAACAGAATAAAAAAAGATAACGAACCAACGCCAGCAATCATATTAGTAGATGAAGCTCATCACTCATTAGCAAAGACTTATACAAATATATTCGAGCACTTTCCTAATGCGTATGTATATGGATTTACAGCAACTCCTTGGCGTATGAGTAACAAAGGTTTCACTGATGTTTTTAATGAATTGATACTCGGAAAATCTGTTCAGTGGTTAATTGATAATGAACGTTTAGCACCATTTAAATATTATTCTGTGAATTTAATGGATTCAGATATATTAACTCACAATAGCACAGGTGATTTTAATAACGATTCAATTACAAAAGCAATGCAGAAAACGATTTATGGCGATGTTGTTGCAAATTATAAAAAGTTTGCAGATGGTAAGAAAACGATTATTTACACACACAATGTTGAATCAAGCATTAATGTAGCAGAGAAATTTAAAGATAATGGTTATGATGCATTACAAGTTGATGGTAAGACACCTAAACAACAAAGAGAGTTAGCAATGGAAATGTTCAGAGAAGGTAAGGTGAACATCTTAGTTAACGCAGAATTGTACGGTGAGGGTGTGGATGTACCTGACTGCGAATGTGTGATACTTCTCAGACCAACTGAATCTCTCACACTATTCATTCAACAAACTATGAGAGCAATGCGTTACCAGCCTGACAAACAAGCGATTATTATAGATCACGTTGGTAACTGGTATAGACACGGTTTGCCAAACACTGAACATAATTGGAAAGAATATTTTGAAGGTAGTAAGAAAAAGAAATCGAAAGATAATTCGATACCAATAAAAGAATGTCCAGAATGTTTTGGTGTTGTTGAATCTGCTTATACTATTTGTCCTTACTGTGGATGTGAATTCCCTAAAGAAGAACAAGAAGGATACGACTTAATAGAAAATGCTGAACTTGAAGAAGTGACAGAAGATAAAGTAATTCAATTGAATTTAAAAACAGCTGAAGAGTGTGAATCAGTTGAAGAATTATATCAACTAGCAAAAGAAAATGGATATAAACCTGGATGGGCGTATGTTCAAGCAAAAAGATTAGGTATGTTGGGGTGATAAGGAGTGGGTAACAATAAATATGATTTAGATGGAAATAAATTTGGTAATTTACTGGTTATTGGAGATACAGGAAATAGAGATAGAAACGGCAATAAAATATATATTACTAGAAATATAGAGACGGGTGAATTAAAAGAAGCTTCATCAATTCATTTAAGAAGAGGTCAACTAACCGGTTATCAAGGAAGTAAAAAGCAAAAAAAGATTCGCGGAATGTCAGTTAGAAAAACAAGATTAAATTTAGATGAAAAGCAAGAAAAAACAAGAACTATTAATTCAAAAATTACAAGTTATATAAACAGTAAAGGTTATCACTATGATAAATCAAGGGAAAAATGGGCTGCATATATAACTATTGGTCGAAGAAAAAAATATTTAGGTCGATATGAGACTGAACAACAAGCAATCGAAGCAAGACAAAAAGCAGTAAACAAACAAATTAAAATTTTAGAAAAACAATTGGAGGAATTATAAATGACAAACTTTACTTTAAACATGGAAGATACTTTTGACGGTGGAATTCAAGATGGAACATATGAAACGGTTATTACTAAATTCGAAGAAAATGCAACGCAATCAGGTACAGAATTTGCAGATGTACGATTAACAGTTAGAAATGATATCGACCAAAAATATAAAAACAACATTGTGTTTCACCGTATTTGGAAAGCGAAGGCAACTGGTAAATATGATATGCGTTTCTTCAACACAATTGGGGCTGCTGCACAATTACAACAAGGCAAACAATATAAATCTATTGAAGAATTATTTCAAGACTTTTTAGGTAAGCCAGTGAGAGTGACAGTTAAAAACGAAACATCAGAATACAACGGAAAAACATATGAAAACCTTAATGTTAAACGTTGGGAGAAAACAAAATTCCCTGATTTAGGACATCAATTTAAAACAGAAGATGGTGGAAATCCATTTGCAAGTGGACTAGAAGAAGATGAAACTGATTATCCGTTTTAATAATTAAGGAGGGCTAACCTGTGTACGACAACATACCATATGAGCTAAAAGAGTTAGATCATTGGTGTTGTTTCAAAATAGAAAAGGTTGATAATGGGCGTTTTACTAAACGTCCTTACAACCCTAATACTAATGAAATGGCAAAATCCAATGATGAATCTACATGGGTGAGTTTTGAAGATGCTGCAAGCCAGTCACTTAATTATGATGGTATAGGTTTTTTCTTTAAAGCACCATATGTAGGTATCGATTTAGATAAAGTCGAAAATGAAATAGAAGAATATTTAGAACAACCCGACACAGATAATATAATTGGTGAATTTATAAATGTGCTAGAAACATATGCTGAAATATCACCATCTGGGACAGGTATTCATTTAATTACTAAAGGTGAATTACCACCAAGAGGTCGTAGACGTGGCAACGTAGAAATTTATGATACTGGAAGATTCTTCACAATGACTGGCAAACACATTGGTGGATATAACGGTATAAGTGAAGATGAATATGGTCAATTGAATTTCTTGCACAATAAATATATTGCAGGTCACGAAAAAGAAACCAAAAAATTAAACACGACTACAGGTTTTGGTAACGACTTATCGGTAGAAAACATTATCGATATAGCAAAGAAATCAAAAAATGGATTACGTTTTACTACTTTGTATGAGGGTGATTGGTCACAATTTTATGATTCACAATCAGAAGCGGACATGGCACTAGCAAATGACTTAGCTTTTTGGACTGCAAGAGATCCACAGAAGATGGATGAAATATTCCGTAAATCTAATCTCTATCGCGAAAAATGGGACGAACAACGTGGTGATTACACTTACGGTGACATGACAATTAATAGAGCTGTTGAGAGTTGTCAAAATGAATTTATACCAGAAAATACAGATACAGATTTTCAGATATTTGTGATGGAAGAAGACGTTAAACCTGCAAAGAAAGATAAACGTTATTCATATGACGATACAGGAAACGCAGAACGCTTAAAAGATTTATTCGGTGAGAATATTCGTTTTAACTATACCTCTAACACATGGATGTATTATGACGGTAAACGTTGGAAACACGACGATACAGGACGTATGAAAATACTGGCAGATAAAGTTGTAGAGAATATGAAAAACGAAAAGTTATTTTTAGCTGACGGTATAGATCAAGAGGACATGGAAAAGTATCGATATAGACATTGGAAAGATTCACGTAATCATAATAAAAAAGTAAACATGATGAAAGAATGTGAACACCTATTACCAGTAACAAATGAAACTTTCGATAACGACTTTGATTTATTTAATGTACAGAATGGTTTTGTAGATTTAAAAGCTGGCAAGTTAAACGACCATGAACGTAAGAATTACTTTACTAAAATATCGAACGTAGAGTACACAGATAAAGCCGATTGTCCTAAATGGGATGAATTCCTTAACGATATATTCTTAGGCAATCATGAGCTTGTACGATTCATACAAAGAGCAGTAGGATACTCTCTCTCCGGACACACAAGTGAGCAAGTATTGTTTGTACTTTATGGTAACGGACGCAATGGTAAATCAGTTTTCTTAGACATTCTAAACGAAGTGTTTGGAAATTATTCAACTAACATTCAACCACAAGCAATTATGGCAAGTAAGAATCAATCAGACGCATCACCTGAAATTGCTAAGTTAGATGGTGCTAGATTAGTTACTACCACAGAACCTAACGAAGGTGAACGTTTCGATGAAGGATTGCTCAAACAATTAACTGGTGGAGATAGAGTATCTGCACGTAAGTTATATGAGAACGAATTCGAATTCACACCACAATTTAAATTATGGATGGCAACTAACCATAAACCCTATGTACGTGGTAGGGATGAAGGGATATGGCGTAGATTTATTATCATACCTTTTGATAAACAAATACCACTACATGAGATTGATCGTGACTTAACTAAAAAATTAAAACGAGAACTACCAGCAATTATGCGATGGTGCGTAGATGGTTTCTTAGAATGGCAACGTATCGGATTATCTGAACCTGCAATCATTAAAGAGCAGAGAGACGAGTACCGAGTAGAAATGGATAGTATAGCAATGTTCGTTGAAGAATGCTGCGAAGTAAATCCATTACAAAAAGTTAAAGCGTCTGAATTATTTAATGCTTATGACAATTGGGCTAAAGAAAATCATCAACATATTATGAGTAGTACAAAATTTGGTAGAGAAATGGCCAAGCGATATGAACGTAAAAAATATCAAGGTAATAGATTTTATTATGGAATAAATATTTCTAATGAAACTAAGCAAGAGCAAAATAAATTCTCATTAAATATTTAGGGGATAGTCGAAAGGATAGTTGGGGAAGGTTTGGAATGAAAACTATCCCCTTGAATAAAACCTGTAGTATCAATACTTTAACTTATATTTTTATTCTTAAAGGGATAGTAGGGATAGTTTTTCTAAAAGTATTTCTAATAAAAAATAAATAATTATATATATAAAGAAAAAGTTTTAGACAAAGTCTCCCCTAAATGAAAAATTAGACTTGAACACTTGATATGACAACGTTTAGAGAAATTTTAAACCTTCCCCTTAAACTGTCCCCTTTTTTGGAGGTAGTAATGAGCGAACAAGAAATACAAAATCAAATCATTTTAGCAGTTAATAAACGTGGTCATAGATTATGGCGTGCAAATGCTGGAAAAGTACAGACAAAAGATAACAGAATAATCAAACTATTTCCACGTGGGTTCCCAGATACAGTAGGATTTCGCAAAACAGATGGCAAGATAATTTTTATTGAAGTTAAAACTGATAAAGGTCGATTAAGACCAGAACAAGAAAAATTTAAAGCATTCATTGAAACACAACCTGTTTTATATGGTGTAGCTAGAAATGTGGAAGATGCAATCAAAATTATAGAAGGTGATGGAATTGAAAACTGAATATACATTAACACACCATGCTTACGAAAGGTATAAACAGCGCGTAGGAAAAGGTAAAAGTAAAAGTGCTGCATTGAATTGGGTCGTACAAGCAATAAGTAATTCAACATATATAGGTGAAACAGATGGTTACCGTTATTACAAGTACGATGAATTCAAAATGGTTGTGGGCGAGAAGAACAAAATCATTACTATATCGTATTTCAATGATTCTCATACCAAAGATTTCAAGAAAGAAATGAATGCTTTAGTTAGAACAAGATTCATAAACAAATTGAAACCTTATTATCGAGTGAAAAAGAGCTTGCAAATAGAAGTATATGAAGCAAAAATTAGACAATTAAAAGTGAACAATCCAACTACTAAAGCAATAATACAAAATGAAATAACAGAATTAGAAAGTCAGTTAGTACGAACTATTGGAAGTATAGACAACATTATAAAGTTAGCTGCTAATTATAATGTGCCCAGTAATGAATTAATTAGGGAGTGATTCTAATGAACGAAGAAACAATCACACTAAAACTTAAAGTGGAAATTGAACAAGAGGTAACTGTACCTGTCGCACCTAATTGTGATTTAGACGATATAAAAGAACATGAAGCAGATAAAGCAGCCGAAAAATATAAAAGCAATCCAGAATTACTAGGGTTTGAAGAAATTAAATTTAGAGACGTAACAGACGTACAAATTAGAGATTACTAGGAGGTAATGAGAATGCAGAGAGTTAGAGATAAACATAATGAGGTTTGTTTTGAAATTGTAGATGGAGAGAAAGTGGCTTTAGTACCAGTTGAAGATTATAAAGAGGCCAAAGCATTAGGCATTCACAATAGAACAATAATTTCATATGCGAACGACAGTATAGCTGGATTAAGACGATATATGGCAAATCGTGAACGCAAGGAAGGCATCGAACGTTTAAATCGTGAAGATCGTGAGCGAAAGGAACGTAAACAACAATTATTATTGGAGAAAAAACGTAAAGAAGCGCAACGTATACGAAACATAGAGAACGCAAAAGTACGTGGTAAGTGGTTTGAACATTTAGCAGCTAACGACATATTCCCTAAAAAGGTGGTTAGGTAAATGAAAATTCGTGACTTAGATAAAGGTAGATACATCGTTGTGTATGACATGGGCAAGAGTGAGTATTCAGAAGGTATGGCAGTTGTAGGTCAAGTGGTGGAATTAATATTTAATGATGAAGATGATAACGCTGCAATCATACAATCCGTTCCATTTCAACAATACACAGTAACAGATGATAACTATTTTGATTATTGGAATGACTATATGGAGAGTAAGACGGAATATATTGGCAAACGTCAATCCAATGACGTACAACAACGTAAGCGTAATGATGTGGTAAATAGTCCATCACATTACATGCTAGGTAACCACGAAGTTAAGGATATTGTTTCACTTGTGGCAGATAAATATCACAAAGGTTCTGTCGCACATAACATTGCCAGTGCATTGGAATATCAAATGAGAGCGCCAGAGAAGAATGGCCTAGAGGATATTAAGAAGGCTAGAAAATGTTTGGACTTTGCCATTGAGAATTGGGATGTGAACTAGATGACACCAAATGAATTATTGTTACGACATGCTGATGTGATAGTTAAATCACTGTTACAGCAATTGGATAGAGCATATAAACGATTTTTAAAGTTTAGCGATACAAGTCTAGCAGCAGAGATAAGTACCAGTCGTCACTGGAGCGGTGTAAGAGGCATGGAGCAATCACAAGAGGAAATGGATTCATATATTGAGCAACTTAAAGCAATGGATGAATATACACAGTGGAGTGAGAAGTTACACCAAGACAGATATAAATTTATTGAGAAGTACGACATTGTAATGGAGAAATATAAATTAAATACATGAGAGTTTGCATGATAACTATATAAAGGAGTGGTTTAGATGATTGAAACACTGACAACGGCGGTTATTGTATTGGCTATTAGTTTGGTAGGTTTGGCCTCGATTACGTACGGCGTCTTTCTATCAGACCAAAACAAACGTATAGCGAGAATTAAAAAAGAGTTTATAGATGACACATTTAAGATGCAAGAAGATATTGAGGCGATAGAACGCAAGCAGCGTGACTTAGACCTCAACGGTATTGATTATAGACTTGATAAATTGGCAGATAAAGTCGAAAGACACGAGAACACATTCAAAGCACAGTCGAGCGCACGACGTGTAGCAAGGTGGCGTTCATTTAATGATTTCAACATCAAGCACGAGGGCGAGAGTCCACGCTGTGAGTATTGTCTGAGTGACGACACTGAGTACGACACGGAATATGTAGATGTATCTGGAAGCAAGGCGCCTGACAGATTAATTAGCCAGTGCTGCAAGTGCGGGCAAAAGTCAACGTTATGGAGGTTTGAGGTAATGAACATTAATAAAATAAATAAAGAAATAGAATTATTAGAAGATAAATCTAAGATAAGTGATGGGTCACATACATTTGAAGAATTATATCACCACAGAGCAATACTATTTTCGATTATTTGTAACACATATAAAAACCAATCGTGGAAATCTTGGAAGCATGATGATGGAACGATGTTCGAAGATTATTTTGTCGTAGGTGTAACTACTGAACAAGGTGAATATTCTTATCACTACCATAAAGATTACTGGAATTATTTTGAAGTTAAAGAATTTCCTTATGCTCCAGTATGGGATGGGCATAAACCGAGTGATATAGAAAGACTATTTACATTACTGTACTAGGGGTTGAGAAGATGGTAAAGATTAAGCAAAAGAAAACTATGAATTTGCCGCAGTTGGTTGAGTGGGGATTTAATAACGCTGTAAAGAATCAAAGCTTTTTAACACACGACAACGAAGGAAATACTTCGGAAGTGTATTTTAATATAAGAGGATTGCCTAAGTTTTCAAGTATGGTCGATAAGAGCGACACTTTCACAGTCGAAACGTACGAAGAAATCACAGAGGACACAGAGTTAGATTTAGTAGAACGTTTTATAGGTGGAACGGGGTGTGTTTGTTACACAAGTCATAAGATGTCTATAAAAGAATGCTTGGAACGTACACCTAGAGATTGTACTACAACTCATTTCTACATTGAGAACGATGACCGAGAGTTAGTGTTAATATGGCGCGATGGGAGATTGGTGGACTAAATGAAACAGAAGTTTATAACGTGGTTAGTCGTAATTATTATATTACTTATCCTATTGATTGTGACGGGTGCTGTTACTATCGATATTGAGATAGAGGAGTGATGACGAGTGGTATTAGAAAGTAAGATCAATAAACATATTATTCATAAATTAGAGCAAGAACGAGATATGTATAAACGTAATTGGGATAGAACGCTAAAAGAACGTGACACACTTATTGACGACCTAAGTTGGTACAAAGCAAAAGTTGAACGATTTGAATGGGAAAACAAACGCCTAACACGTCTTACGCACAAACTGACAGCCCATCGTACCATGTGGGACGCTCTAAAAGATTGGCGTAGGGATATGTTAGAGATTGATAAGAATGATACACAGCTTATCGGTTTGGGATTGGTTATGGACGAGTTGGAACACAATTGGTTGTATGGGGAGGATAAATAATGAACAAATTAATATTTAAACGTACACATAAAGACGCAGTTGAACCATATAGAGCAAATCCTACCGATAGTGGATTAGATTTATTCACATGTGAAGCTAAGGCACTTGAACCGGGTGAAACTGCAATTATTGATACAGGTATCTCTATTCATTTAGATGAAGGGTACGAAGCGCAGGTTAGACCTAGAAGTGGTGTGACTGCCAAGACTAAGTTGAGAGTACAACTTGGCACAATAGATAATTCGTATCATAAGAGTATAGGTATCATTGTAGATAACATTGGTAAGCGACTAATCACAGTTGAACAAGGTAAGAAGTTGGCCCAGTTAATTGTGGCACCCGTTGTTTATCCAGAGATTACAGAGGTGGAAAATTTTGAGCAAGAATCAGACAGAGGCGGATACGGGTCAACAGGATACTAAAGACCTTGTTGAACGTGTACGAATAATCTTAGGCAAGGAGTGACGCAATGCAATACCTAATACGCACACTTACCGATTCTACAGGGCATGAGTTTAAAGAAGTGATCAAAGCACGAGAGAATGAAAGTTTTACTGTGGTTGAGGCAGAGAGTAAGGAAGAGGCTGAGAAAATGGCGAAGAAACCTAAAGGATTATTAGAAGTAATACCATCTAGTTTTAATAACGGTCCTATTAGTAACGCGTTATCAAAATCTACTACTTATAGAAAAGGCTGTGAGTAAATGAAACATATTAAACGCACATTATATATTGTATTGCTACTAGCATTATACGAACTAAGCAAGTACGTTACGAATGAAATACTGATTAAACTACAGGCTAACGATGATATAGATGGACCTTGTGATTACGAGGTGACTAAGTAATGTGGATAATCATAAGTATTGTATTAGCAGTCATCACTATTGTGACATTGCTTATTAATATACAGAAGGATAATAAAATAGATGCACTTGAATATGAGGTAGCATACTTACTAGATATTATATTTAATGATCATGGCGATGTTGTGTTGAGAACGAAGGATGATATTAACAAGATTAAAGATGAGTTAGATAAACGTATGAAGTAGGTGAGGGATAATGGTTGAGTGGAAAGATATAACTGGGTATGAAGGGTTGTACAAGATATCCAATTGTGGAGATGTTTGGAGTTGTAATAAGCAAGTTGTTCTAAAAAATAACGATAATGGCAATGGCTATTATAGAGTAAGCTTATATAAAAATGGTACTACAAAAAGTATGTATGTTCACAGATTAGTAGCATTAAACTTTATACCAAAAGCTGATGGGAAGAATATCGTGAATCATATTGATGAAAATACTACCAACAATAACGTAAATAATTTGGAATGGTGTAACCATAAAGAAAACTATTTGCATGGTAATACGTCTAAAAAATCAGTGGAATCAAGAAATAACAGTGATGCTTGGAAAAGATCAGTAGATAAAAAAGGTGTAGCTGTTATAGGAGTAAATATTGAAACAAACCAAATACTAAAATATAAATCAGTAGCAGAAGCAGGAAGAAACGGTTTTGTTAGAGAAAGAATAAGTTTATGTATTAATGGAAAGTTGGATAAACACAGAGGATATAAATGGAGTAAAGCTAATTAATTCGGAGGTAACATATGTACAATGAATCAGAAGTAAGACAATTAATTACAGGCTATCATTGGCGTGTTAACTTGTTAGAACATAAAGTGTATGAATATGACAGTACATCTATTGGACAGTATGGTATAGAATCTGCTATGCCTAAAGCACAGGGTGGTACTGGAGATAAAGTGTTAGTCAGAGTAATACGTAATGATAAGGATAAAAAGCACTCACAGAAATTAATAGAAGAAATAGAGTTTGTTGATAAGCGAGAGCACTACATTACGAATGACAAGAACTATCACATACTACAACTACTTAAACAAGGCGAAACAATTAAGACTATAGAAAGATTATTAGGTATAAGCAGAAGGAGTATATACAGTCGTATAGATAAGATAGTAAATGTATATATGCAACACCAGTAATGCACACACATTGCACATATTGCACAGATTACACACTATTATATTTATAACTATACTATGATGTATAATATCCATATAGGATAAG
>ERZ1023497.366-NODE-366-length-12394-cov-86.021152_pt1 | contig 12394 bp, 12 predicted proteins | sample MGYA00380543_ERZ1023497 | MGnify/ENA primary metagenome ERZ1023497 (study PRJEB33173, sample SAMEA4830384) | metagenome | study: EMG produced TPA metagenomics assembly of the PRJEB25223 data set... | reverse complement strand
AACAGAACCAACGAAGATATATATGAAGTCATAATACCATCTACTGGTAAAATTATAAATTCCAAAAATAAAGAGGCATTTATAATAGCAGAAAGAGTTAAAGTTATTATAGATGAGGATGTAAAAAACGAGTTACATAGATATTTAGAAATATTGGAAACAAATTTAAGAAACAATCATGTGAATTTGAATAGCAAATCATTGGAAAAAATTACAGATAAAATAATTAACTTAAATAAAGCAATCGATCTCTGTGAAAGAATTTCAAATACAGAATATATATATAACACGATTGGGGCAGAAGTCCAATTACCATTTGAATCACAATATGATACAAAAAGATTATATGATAGTTATGACTATTTTAGAAAAATATTAATTAAAGTAGGCCGGATGAGTAGCGTATACAAATTTAACTATTATTAAAGTTTATAAATTTTATTATATAAAATAATGTCATTAAAAGAAAAGGGAATGTTAAAATAAAAGCGTTTAAATGACCAATATTAGATACCCACAAAAATGACAAAAGCATTAAAATATATGAGTACTATAACGAATAATATTTGTTTACTAAATAATTTTTCTGATTTAATTGTCAGCTCACCTTACTTATTAACAATCTGCTACCTACTTACTATATCTCACCTTACTTGCTAATTCAGCTACTGCTTTATTGTCATGCGGTTTAATATAGATTGTTTCAATATTATCCTCAATTGCTTTTCTTGTTACCTTATCCATTTGACTATAATCACTAGTTTGTGAGCTTTCCCATTTATAAGGAATATTGTTGTATACATTAATTGTCCCATCGCCATTACTGCTATATGTTATTGATCCACCAGCCCTCATGGGAGCTTCTAATTTCACAACGTTTTCTTTATAAACTGCACTATTTTGGGCTTGTGGGTTTACTTTTGAACCTTTTGGTATTTCTGTAACATACACATCCCTAATACCTTTCAAATCATTTCTTGTAGATATTAACTGATACCAAACTCGTGCATATTCAATTTCTTCCGAGTTAAAATTATTTAAGTAACTTTTATTTTTATCAGTAGATTGTTGATTCTCATTACTATCATTATTTTTTTCTTGTTTTTTATTATCATTTTGTTCTTTATTTTGTTTATTGCTACTTTCTGAATTATCACCACTATCAGATGTGTTAGTTTTTTCGTCAATTTCATTTGGTGTTTCATTATCTTTGTTTTCCGAGGTGTTAGTATCACTAGAATTATTATCATTGTGATGTTCTGAATCGTTATTATTACAACTCACTAAAATTACCAATAAACTAACAAGTAATATAGGTAAAATGATTTTTTTCATACTATAACTCCTTTTCAGCATTTCAAATTAGCTTATGTTGATGTTTTTTGAGCTAGAAAACGTAAATTACATGGGTTAAAAAAACTGTATAACATCCATAACATGATATGTATTAAATATATAATAAAATAACCACCGTGTTTATGTAAAACAGGTGGTTATTGAAACTATTTCAGTAGTGTATAGATTTTATAAAGTATAGGTCTAACTGGTTTGATAAAGTCCCCTATATATTCTTCTACGTGAGCGTTGAATCCTGATTTGAATTTTTGAACACCAAAATCTTCAGCATTTTCACTGAAATCGCCCGTTATACCATAAAAGTTATAACGATTAATATTATGTTCTTTTGCAAATTTTATCATCTCCCATTGTAGCCTATATGCACCCATATAAGGATTATATTTAGGGTTTGATCCACTAGAAAGATAATAAACTTCATGGTCATTAAAGATATATAAAGAAGCTGCTAAATCTAGTATCATTCCATCTGTTTCAATTAAGGATTCTGTTTCGGAAACCTTTCTTTTTTGTGCTTTTATTTGTTGTAATTCTTGTTCATATTTATTTTTACTTTTTTTAGAATCAGGATTAGCTTCCAAGTTAGTCTTGGTTTGTTCTAATGTATTATTTAGTTTGTCTAAATGATTGTTTTGTTTTATTAAGAGTTCGGACAAATCAATATAAGCTAATTTTAACATGCTGTTATTGTGATAAATTTTTTGCATTTGTTCAAAATACTCTTTACCTCTAAATGTAAACCCATGTTTTTCTTCTGCCATTTTAAATAGTTTGAAAAATGTATCGGTTTCTTCTATAGGCAATGTACGGACTTTAACATCCATCTCATATGTTTTCTTAATATTTCTTCTCGTTTGATAATCCATATCTTTAAGTAATTGATCTTCTGTTTTATTTTTCAAATCAAGAACAGATAGCCAACGAATTTGGCTAGTTTGAGAGTAGCCAACCGTATAGCCTTGGTGTTTATAGCCCAAATCTTCCATAGTTTTAAGTAAAGGTCGATTGTTATAACTTTCTAATATTTCTCCTTGAGTATTGCGTACGTTTTCTAATGTATAAGGATCCGTTAAAACGAATAAACCACGATTTTTTTTCAAATATTTAGTTAAGTGCTTATAGAAAAATCTCACTAGCTCGTAATTATTAAAATCTAAAACAGGTCCACGATGTGTGTAAAAGTATTTAAAAAACTTCAAAGAGCGTGCTTCAGTCAAAAGACAAGCTGCTAATATATTATGTTCGTTATCTTTAACCCCAACTAAATGGACGTCCTTTTTAAGGGTATTTTTGTAATTGAAATGATTTGAACTTTGCGTATAGTGAGAAAAATGCTTATTAGTAAAGATTTCAAATTCATTTACTTCTAATTTAGTAAAGTACACGATAAACCTACTTTCTTAAGATGATATTGCGCTTTCATATGTATATTAGAAAAAAAGCCAAGCACTTTAAAAGGCTTGACTTAAAAATGAAATTCAACGGAGGGAGAAGGATTCGAACCTACGCAAGCGCAAAGCTCCTAATTAATAATAAATATTAATTTCCCTTAAGCCAGACTTGGGTATCCCTCCAAAATTTAACTGCTTTTCCATCCTATACTTTTTAAATAGAAATGTAAACCACCTTATTACAAACTTAAGTTTATTATCATTTTAAATAGATTGTATATATCATGCACAATCACTACCTATAACTCTTAATTATGTTATTATATATGAACTAATAACGTAAAATTATGGGTGGAAAAATGATAAAAAAATTTATAAGTATTATCATAATAAGTACTGTTTTATGTACTGTCTTACCGGAACAATTAAGCCAAGCTAAAATAGAAAAGGGTGTAACAATAGATATCGCTAGAAAATATTATTCTAAAGATAGTTTGAAGAAAATAGTACAACAAATTAGTGAATACAATGGAAGTTATTTACAACTTCATTTTTCTGATAATGAAAACTATACTATTAACTCAAATTATTTAGATCAAACCGCTAATAAGAAAAACAAATATTTTTTGACTAAATCAGAATTAGAAGAATTAATAAAATTTGCTAATAAAAAAAATATTCAAGTTATCCCAGATATAGATTTACCAAGCCATTCTAAAGGATGGCTAACTCTGTTAAGGAAGAAAGACGAGGATCTATATAGGAATGTGGTATCTAATTATAGTAATGAAATGGTAGATTATCATAACAATAAAGCATCATTATTAGTATCTCGCAAACTAATAAAAGAAATATTAGTGATGTTTGAACAGCCCAAGTTTAAAAACGAACAAAAGATTGTTTTGGGAGGTGATGAAGTTCCTGGAAGTATTAGGCAGCAAGATGATTTTATTAACTTTATGAATGAAATAACAAAAGTAGCTCTAGAGGGAAATTACACTGTAAAATTGTGGAACGATTCAATAACTACTAATGGTTTAAAAACCTTAAATAACAATGTAATAATAATGTTTTGGCAGAGAAAAAGCTCCGACTTAGCATCTGTAGATGATTTTTTAAAACAAGATTATAGTATCGAAAATTATAATAGTTATAGTTATTATCTTTTTCCTTCTTTAAACGAAGGGTTACAAGATTTTAATATAAATAAAAGGAATATTAATAAGGCAAATTCAAATGACTTTAGCGATTTAAATAGTGATTTTACTAAGTACGTAGGGACAAATATAAATGGCGAAAATATTACCTTTTGGGGCGAACATGCTGATGATATGACGCAAGATGAATTGGTAGATTATGTATTATCTTATATTGAAGTATTTCTCACAAACTAAAAAGCGCATTCCATATCGATATGGAATGCGCTTTTTAGTTTGTGATCTAATATTACAAAATTATTACAAATTAAAGGAGATTATTATAAAAAAATAGTATGTTAACGTTTACTTATCATATATTATGGTTTTAAAATATATTTTTATTACAATACAATTACGCAATAATAAAGATATAATAAATAAAATTTTGCAAAATTTCTTTGGGTGTATTATTATGATTGATAGTTAGTTAGGGGAGATTAAATGAAACTATACAATTTACTATTGTTATACCCACTGTTTATGTCGGTTTATTGGATTATTGGGACACTATATTACGTATTACTAAGGGAAATTAAAAACAAAAATGAACCTACATATAAGACATATGGAGAAGGTATATCATTCTTAATACCTTGCTACAACGAAGAAGAAACAATTGAAGATACGATTAAAAATGTATTAAATTTAGAGTTTCCGAACAAACAGATTATTGTAATTAATGACGGAAGTTCTGATGATTCTGAAAAAATTGTGTCAAAATTGAAAGAAAAATTAGATTTTGTATTTGTGAATTTAGAAGAAAATAACGGCAAGGCTAACGCCCTTAATGAAGGAATAAAGTATGCGACATATGACTATGTTATGGGTATCGATGCCGATACAATCATTGACGAAAAAGCACCATATTTCATGATAGAAAACTTCAAAAAAAATTCTAATCTTGCAGCCGTAACAGGCAACCCTAGGATTAGAAATAAAAGTTCTATATTAGGTAAAATTCAAACAATAGAATATGCAAGTATGGTAGGTAGTATTAAAAGAACACAATCCATCGCTGGAAAAATAAATACAATTTCAGGTGTTTTTACATTGTTTAAAAAAGAAGCAGTTGAAAAGGTTGGGAAATGGGATATAGATATGATAACTGAAGATATCGCTATATCGTGGAAGTTTCATATTAACAAATTTCAGATTAAATATGAGCCACGAGCATTGTGCTGGATGCTTGTTCCTGAATCTATTGGAGGTCTTTGGAAACAGCGAGTAAGATGGGCGCAAGGTGGCCAAGAGGTGTTGATCAGGGATTTCAAAAAGGGAATTAAGTCTTTTAATTTTCCTTTGTACTTTTTACTTTTCGAACAAATTTTTTCGCTTATTTGGGTTTATTGCGTTGTCCTATTACTAGGTTTGACAATTATTAATGCAAATTTTTTAGACATATATTATCTAGAATATCAATTCACTATTATTATTCTTTCTGCATTTGTTTTAACTTTCATTAATACAGTTCAATTTATTATTTCTCTTATTATTGATAGCAAATATGAAAAAGTAAATGTATTTATAGTTGTTTTTCTAAGTTGGTACCCAACTGTGTATTGGGTTCTTAATGCTTTAGTAGCAATTGTTGCCTTTCCAAAAGCTTTAAAAAGGCAGAAAGGGGTGTATGCAACTTGGTCAAGTCCAGACAGGGGAAACATCAAACGGTAAAATCGAGTTTAAATGTAATACGAGAAGTATGTGTTCTTCTTTTCACTGCTATGTTCTGGTTATATTGTTGTACTGCGATTATAGTGATTGGTGGTTCATTGTTACATATTAATGTGGAAACAGTTCTAATGATAAGAACAGTACTTAATATTGAAGTTGATGATATAAACTATCTTTTTAAACTCATAGCAATTTTTGCAGTAATTACTTTCTCATTGCTAACATTATCTCTTATCACACAAAAATTGAAAGGAAGTAAAGGAAATCTATGAGTAGACGATTACTATTATTTACTTTGATATTGCTTATTATCATAAGTTCAAACTTACTAATGAACAACCAAAAAGTTCAATCTAAAGAAAAGGAAATAAAATACAAAGAAAATAGCGCACTTGCTTTAAACTATCATCGCATTAGAAACGATAACTTTTTCGATGACTTTTTATCTATATTTTCAAATAGTAAAGAACTTTCAACCTACAGTATTACTAAAGAGGAATTTGAAAAGCAAATTAAATGGTTAAAAGAACAGCATGCCCATTTTTTAACTGAGGAAGAGTTTATTAAATATAAGAAAATTGGGAAATTTCCTAAAAGAAGTGTTTGGATAAATTTTGACGATATGGATCAATCAATTTATAAAAATGCACACCCCGTATTAGAAAAATATAATATCCCGGCTACGGGTTTTGTTATTACTGGGAATGTTGGAGCTGAAAATTTTAATAACTTAAACTTGATAACTCTAAAAGAATTGAAAAAAATGAAAAAATCAGGTTTATGGACTTTTAGTTCTCATACTAATAATTTACATAAATTAAGTAAAAACAAATCTATGATGGTGAAAACTTCAAATAAAAACTTTGTAGATGATATTAGTAAAAGTAATGAATATTTAAAAAAACATTTCAATTACGATAATGAGTCATTAGCATATCCTTATGGCCAAATAGATCAAGAAAAAGAGAAAAATTTGAAAAAAGCAGGTATAAAATATGGTTATGTGTTAGAGGAAAGGCCTGTGGAACCTGGTGATGATAATTATTACATTCCACGAATACTTGTAAGTGATGATGCATTTCATCAAATAATTCAGAAGTGGGATGGATTTAAAAATGAACAAAAAAAAGACTGAGTTAATATATTTACGTGCATTTATTTGTATACTTATTATAGTAACTCATTTGTTAACTCAAATGATGAACGGTATTGATGATACTGAAATAAACCAATTAAAACTTCTTTATTATGTTCAAAATATTGTTATCTTTGGTACACCGAGTTTTATTATCTTATCTCAATTATTAACAACTTTGAATTATGAGAAAATAACATTTAAATATTTATGGTCTAGATTTAAATATATCTTTATTCCTTATTTAACCCTCGGGTTATTTTACTGTTATACAGAATCGCTTAAATTAAATAGTCCATTTTTACATCAATTTTATGAAAACGTTGTTTTAGGATATTGGTATGGTTATTTTATTATAGTTATTTTACAATATTTTATACTAAGTTATTTTATATATAAAATTTCAAGTAAGATTTTTGAAAGCAAGGTAATACTATTAATTTCTTTAATAATTCAAATAACTTTTTTACATTTACTACACAATAATAATGAATTTGCTGAAAATTTCCATGCTATTTATCCTTTAAGTGACAATACCTTCATTTTAGGTTGGATATTTTTCTTTTTTTTAGGTGGTTATATTGGGAAGAACTACAATAATATAACTGCTTTTTTAAGGAATTATTTATTTATAATTTTGGTTTTAGCAATTTTATCTTTTGTTTTGTTTATCATTATGTTCTCTCATGATTATTGGAATGTTACTAGTTATACAGAAGCATTAATTTTTTATCATTCTTTCATGTTTTTATTATTACTCGGCGCAACCCTTCATTTTAAGGAATTTATGTTTTATTCTATAAATTTAGTTAATACTTTTTCGTTCTTTGTATATTTATTGCATCCTATTGTTATAGATGCTCTTTATGAAAATACTTCAGTATATATTGACCATACATTTATTTTCTTGGCAGTGTCATTATTATTTATATTAGGTCTATGTATAGGTGTGGGCATTATACTAAGAGAATTTTATATTTTCAGATTTGTTATTGGTAAACAGCCATATAGCTTAAAATTAGATTTAAAATAAAGCAAAGTTTAAAAGTATTATTTATTTAAATATGTGCGTATAAGTGGTAGTTCTTGGTTGAGAACTTCTTCCTCTCTCATGCCTGTAGCATGCTCGCCCCAAAAGCTTAAAGCAGAACCTTGGATATTTAAAGAATCTACTTCATAATATGGATTCTTTAAATAGTAAAAACTATTGTGATTATATGCCCAACTGATATAGCTAGTTTGTTCTTCTATATCAGTTGGGCTATAGTTTTTAGAAGGTAAAAAATATAGTGAATAAAAATTATAATTGTAAACTTTAAAATTATAGTCTAAAAAATCTTCGACAGTGATTCCTGGTTCATTATTTTCATTATTACTTTGTTTCCAATAAATTACTGAAAAGTAATTTTTTAATAATTTCAAACCATTTTTAGTAATAGAATCATTCCATATTTGTGGCTCATATCCATTTTGATAAGCATATTCACCAATTTCATTCATAAAATTAATGAAGTCATTTTGGTATGATTTTCCACCAGGAACCTCATCACCGCCCAATACTATTCTTTGTTCTTTTTGAAAATTTGGTTGATGAAAGAGATCTAAAATTTCTTTGATTTGCCTTTTGCTAATCTCTAATGCTTTTTGATTAGAAAAAAAATCAATTGTTTCATCGCTATAATCGCTTACGATATTTTCGTGTAAGTTTGAATTTTCATTTTTTAATAACAATAACCAAGCTTTTGAATGAGAAGGTAAATCAAATTCTGGAACAACCATTATATTTAACTTATTACTATAATGAATAAGGTTCTTTAACTCTTGTTGACTTAAATAATTTTGTGAAGATATATTTTCGTGTTTAAAAAATTGAGATTCAATTGCATAGTTTTCATTATCAGAAAAATGAAGTTGTAAGTAATCCCCATTATTCTCATGAATTGTATCAACAATCTTTTTGAGTGATTTCAAGGAATAATCTTTTCTAGCTATATCAACATTGATTCCCTTTTGAAAATCTTGAGCATGGACAGAAAAAGAGTTGAATAAAATAAGATATGAAAGTAAAATTGAAGTTGATAAAATAATTTTAATGTAGACCACCTATATTTAAGTTTTATTTAATTTAAATATAACTTAAATGCTACTGAAAGTAAAAGTATTTATTAGCAGAAACTTCCACTGTATAGCGTATACCTTTTCAGTTCCTATAATAGTTAATTATGTTAAGTTGATGAATACTATATATTCATTTGGAATCATTAATTATGACTATAATTCGGAGGTTAGTATACTATGCAAATAAATGAAGTTAAAGGTACTTATAACGCCACGGGCGCTAATATTTATTTTGAATCAAAAGGTAATGGTGAAAATATATTATTAATTCATGCTGGAATTGCAGATTCACGTATGTGGGACAAAGAATTTCATTTATTATCAGAAAAATATCGAGTAGTTAGGGTTGACCTTCCTGGTTTCGGCTTAAGTGATTTTACAGGAGGAAATTATTCTTATAGCAATATTATTAATGAAATACTTATACATCTAAACATCAAACGTACACATATTTTAGCAGCTTCATTTGGTGGAAAAATAGCTATTGATTTTTATTTAGAGAACTCAGAAAAGTGTCTAAGTTTAGCGCTTTTGTCTCCAGCTATAGGTGGATGGGAAGATTCGTCTTTCCTACAAAAATATGAAGAAGAAGAAGAAAAATTATTACAAGAAGGTAAAATAGAAGAAACAGCACAGTTTAACTATAAAACTTGGATATTAAGAAATAGGAGCTCAGAACATATCAATCCAACAGTGAAAAAATTAGTTGTTGATATGCAGATGCAATTTTTAACTAAACCTGAACCAGATTATCCTTACGAGGAAATAGAGCCGGAAGATAATATCTTACAAATAAAAAGTATCCGAATACCTGTATTAGTTATTAATGGTGAATATGACGTTCAAGATTTTCATGATATCTCTGATTTAATGAGTAGAGAACTCCCTTATGTAAAAAAGGTTATAATACCTGATACTACACATTTAGCTAACCTGGAATCTCCAAAACAGTTTTTTAAGTTAATTTCAGAATTCTTTTCTGATAGCTCTAATAATTAATCAATAGAAATGTATAATATATACAATTTAACTGCCTATAAGACTTTATTATGTAAACTATATAAAGAGTTAATTTGATTAACACTATTTCTTAAATGGGGAGGGAATATGAAAATGACAAATACACAATGGGTTATACCTTGTAATGTTCAATATTATGATGTTGTAGGTGCTTTTAATAAATTTAACGTTATAGATTGGAAACAAAGTAAAAATTTAAGTAAAGCTAAAATTGGGGATATTGTATATATCTACATTTCTTCTCCTGTAAAAAGCATAAAATACCAGTGCTTAATAAAAGAAGTGAATAAACCGAAAGTAACTATAGATGACAGTGAATTTGTAATCAAAGGGGAAAGCTATACAAATTACGGTAATTATATGGAATTAGAATTATTAAATGAACTTAACGATGAAAAACTGGACTTTAGCTTTTTACAAGAAAATGGATTAAAGGGGAATATACAAGGTCCCTTTTCTTTAAAAGACAATTTAGAAAAATATGTACAAGATATTTCAAAAAATAAAAAAACTAAATCAAATCCAGAACTAGAAAATATTGAGTATATTGAAGGAAAACCTTACATTCAGTATGGAACGAAATATGAGAGAAACCAAGCACTAAGAAAAAAAGCCATAGAAATACATGGTACTACTTGTAAAGTTTGTGGTTTCAATTTTAAATCTAAATATGGAGAGTTAGGTGCAGGGTTTATTGAAATACATCATATAAAACCTATGTTTTCTATAAAACAAGAAGTTAGTAAAAACCCGGAATCTGATTTAATTCCGCTTTGCTCAAACTGTCATAAAATGATTCATAGAAATCCTAAACAACCCTTATCTATTGAGGAATTGCGCGTAATAGTTAACAAGGATAAGGGGTGAAATGATGAATTATGAAGATAAATACCAACACTATATAAACTTACTTAATATGTCTTATGATGAAGTTATTATATTACTTAATAAACAGTATGGAGAAGTTACAGATAACTATTATAAAGAGAAATCTTATAATAAATTCTTAAATGGAGAAATAAAGTCTATTAGTAAAGGTAAGTTTTCAAAGACAAAGGAAGGATTATATTGCCATCATGTATTTGAAAATAAATACGATAATCTTTCAAATGCTAATTTTATTAGTCATTATAAATACACTTTCGATTATCAGAAGAAAGAAAATCTAGTTTACAGCGATTTATTTGAACATTTGATATTACACACTCTAATCGCGAAAGAATCTAATGGAATTCATGGATTAGCAGGGTATTTTGCTTTTATATTACCTAATGTTGAGGAATGGTATATAAATGAAATCGATCCTGGATTAGAGTGGCAAAAAAACTGTAAAGAAAAGGCGTATTTACCAAAAGAATATGTCCAAAAAATATTATTAGAAATAGATAATAAGATAAATATCACTGATATGTATAAGTTATATAAAAAAGAATTATACGAAAAAAGATAATATGATTAACGAAACGACTTTAAACGTTCATTAGTGAAACAGGTATTATATTAAAAAAGCGTACGAATTTGTACGCTTTTTTCTTGTGTTATTATTAAAATCTCATAACAGGCAAATATTATGAGATTTTAGACGCTGTCAGAACGTCTCTTTTACATCGAGTGACATTGAATCAAAGTCTTTGTATGTTAATGATATATAAAATTATTTAGTAGATTCATTATAGTAAGCTAGATTATTTGCTCTACTTGTTTTTATTCTCTTTTGCCTCTAATTTATTGAGATAACGATAAATAGTTGTACGTGAAACTTGCCACTGCTCTGCAATTGTTTTAATTGGTGTACCATTATCATAAAGTGTCTTAAGTAAGTTTAAATCTTGTTTATTTAATTTTTCAGGTCTACCTCCATATCGGCCTCTAGCACGTGCTGCAATTCGACCGGCTGAAGATCGCTCTAAAATTAAATTACGTTCAAACTCTGCAAATGCTGCGAATAAATGAAATAACAATTGTCCTGTAGAACTTGATTTATCCATTGTTATATTTTCTTCTAAACTATGAAAACTCACGCCTCGATTATTAAGTTCATTAACTAATGTGATTAAATCTTCCATGTTACGTCCTAGTCTATCTAGTCTCCAAACAACAATCGTATCTCCTGACCTCGCAAATTCAATGGCTCTATCTAAACCAGGACGTTTACTTTTTGCTCCACTTATGTGATCGCTAAATATTTTTTCACAACCATATTGATTTAATCGATCTTCCTGCAAATTCAAATTTTGCAAACCAGTTGAAACTCTTGCATAACCTATTTTCAAAATAGCAACCTCCTATATGTATTTTCATTGTAACATAACTTAATTCTAACCATATTTATGAACATAGATTTTGTGTTGGGTTATTGAACACTAAAATATGTATACTAGCTATATATATAGACACAAAAAAAGAGTGTACAGAAAATGGTTATTTTCTGTACACTACAAAATAAAAAAGTCAAATGGTATATACCCCTATACCGTATATGTTATACTCAAATTGTCTTATTA
>ERZ1023497.362-NODE-362-length-12509-cov-4.299020_pt1 | contig 12509 bp, 8 predicted proteins | sample MGYA00380543_ERZ1023497 | MGnify/ENA primary metagenome ERZ1023497 (study PRJEB33173, sample SAMEA4830384) | metagenome | study: EMG produced TPA metagenomics assembly of the PRJEB25223 data set... | reverse complement strand
AGTTAGACCACACTGAAGATAATCTTACGCGCGTAGAAGATATTTTATATGATTTAGAAGGACGCGTTGAACCATTAAAAGCTGAAGCATCAATTGCAAAAGAGTATTTAAAATTGTCTGAAGAGATGAAACAAAGTGATGTTATTGTTACTGTAAATGATATCGACCAATATTCAGAGGATAATCGTCAACTGGATCAAAAATTAAATGATTTAAAAAGCCAACAAGCGGATAAAGAAGCAAAACAAGCTCAGATTAATAAATATATTCAAAAGCAAAAGTCTCAACGTCAACAAATTGATAATGACATTGAACAATTAAACTATAATTTAATCAAAGCAACTGAAGAATATGAAAAGTTCACAGGTCGATTGAATGTTTTAGAAGAAAGAAAACGAAATCAATCAGAAACGAATGCTCGTTTTGAAGAAGAGTTAGATAATTTACATCAAGAATTAAAAAATGCTCATAATGAAAAAGCTGATATTACTCAACAAATTACTGCTTTAAAAGAAAAACAAAAAGAGTTGAATAATAGTATTCATCAATTAGAATCACAACTGTATGTTTCTGATGAACAACATGACGAAAAATTGGAATCAATCAAAAATGAATACTATGAATTAATGTCTGAACAATCAGATGTAAATAATGACATTCGCTTTTTAGAGCATACGATTAAAGAGAATGAAGCGAAAAAATCACGCTTAGATTCTCGCTTGGTTGAAGCTTTCAATCAACTTAAAGCGTTGCAAAGTGAAATTTCTAATACAGAACGCAACCATCAAGCTACTGTTATACAATTGAGCGATATTGAGACTCAAATAAGTCAACTAGAACAGCAGTTATCAAAAGCTAAACAAACTCAAACTGAATATGAAGATAAACTTTATCAGGCTTATCGATACACTGATAAAATGAGAGCTAGAATAGAGAGTTTAGAAACTCAAGAAGAGGATTATACTTATTTCTTTAATGGTGTTAAACATGTGTTAAAAGCTAAAAATGATAACCTACAAGGTATTCATGGTGCTGTTGCAGAAGTGATAAATGTGCCATCTGAATTGACTCAAGCGATTGAGACCGCATTAGGTGCTTCATTACAACATATCATAGTTGATAGTGAAAAAGATGGACGCCAGGCAATACAATTTTTAAAGCAAAAGGGTCTTGGTAGAGCCACATTCTTACCATTAAATGTTATAAAATCGAGACAATTATCTAATAATATTAGGCACATCGCTGAAAATACAAATGGATTTATCAATGTAGCTTCAGATGCGATTAAAGTTAATTCACAATATCAAGCTGTAGTTGAAAATTTAATAGGTACTACTATTATCGTAGACAATTTGAAACATGCTAATGAACTGGCAAGAGCTATCCAATATAAAACACGCATTGTAACTTTAGAAGGAGATATTGTTAATCCTGGTGGTTCTATGACCGGTGGTGGTGCGCGCAAGACGAAGAGTATTCTATCACAAAAAGATGAACTGACAACTATGCGTAATCAATTAAAAGATTATGAATCACAAACACAAGATTTCGAGAAACAGTTACAAAAACACAAAAATGAAGTTGAACATCTCAGCGAAACTTATTTTAAAATGAGTCAGCAATATAACGAAGTAAAAGAACAATCTCATAATGAAGCGTTAGAATTAGATCGACTTAAAACACAAGAAGCGCACATTAAAGATGAACATGAGGAATTTGAATTCGAGAAAAATGATGGCTACCAAAGTGAAAATAGTCGCATTACTTTAACTGAAAAACAAGAGCGATTAACTATTATTCAAGGTAAGTTAAAACAACTTGAAACAGATATTGAACGTTATACTCAATTATCTAAAGAAGGTAAAGAGAATACCACTCAAGTGCAACAACAATTAAACCAAAAACGCTCTGACTTAGCTGTAATTAAAGAACGAATAAATGCTCAAAAAGCGTCATTAGAACGTACAGATAAACAGATAGAGACGATTAACAAACAATTAACAAATGTTGACGATAAAATTAAACTCTTCAATTCTGACGAAATGATGGGGGAACAAGCATTTGAAAAATTACAACAACAGATAAAATCTAAAGAAAATGACCGACAATCCATCACTGATCAGTTAAAACAATTGAAAAAAGAACGTATTGATGTCAATGAAGATGTTGAGTCACATGAAGCTACATTGCAAGAATGTCATCAAGATTTATTGTCAATTGAAAGTTTTTATCAAGATATAAAAGCACAACAATCGAAATTAGATGTATTGATTAACCATGCAATTGATCATTTGAATGATGAATATCAACTAACTGTTGAGCGGGCTAGAAGTGAATTCTCTTCAGAAACGCCAATTGATGCGCTGAGAAAGAAAGTCAAACTAACTAAAATGTCAATTGAAGAACTAGGGCCAGTAAATATTAATGCTATTGAGCAATTTGAAGAATTAAATGAGCGTTATACTTTCCTAGATGAACAACGTACAGACTTGCGTGAAGCGAAACAAACACTTGAACAAATTATAAGTGAGATGGACCAAGAAGTGAAAGGTCGTTTTAAAGAAACGTTTTTACAAGTGCAAGCTCATTTTACGACAGTATTTCAGTCGTTATTTGGAGGTGGACATGCTAAATTAGAGTTAACAGATGATGATTATTTATCAGCTGGTGTCGATATTATTGTTCAACCACCTGGTAAGAAATTGCAACACTTATCTTTATTAAGTGGTGGTGAGCGTGCATTAAGTGCTATTGCACTACTATTTGCTATCTTGAAAGTAAGATCTGCTCCATTTGTTATACTAGATGAAGTAGAGGCTGCACTCGATGAAGCGAATGTAATTCGATACGCTCAATTTTTAAAAGAATTATCTATTCAAACTCAATTTATTGTTATTACACATCGAAAAGGAACTATGGAATATTCAGACCGTTTATATGGTGTGACGATGCAAGAGTCAGGTGTTTCAAAATTAGTAAGTGTCAACTTAAATACAATTGATGAGGTTATGAAGGAGGAACAAGCATGAGTTTCTTTAAACGATTAAAAGACAAATTTTCAACGAAATCTACTGAAGATATAGAACAAGAATTATCAGAAGAAGAAGGCAATCAGAGTAGCACAATTCATGATGACAATGATGAAGCACAGATAGAACCGAAGAAAAAACCGCGTAAATTAAGTGAAGCGGATTTTGATGACGATGGATTAATTTCAATTGAAGATTTTGAAGAAATTGAAGCACAAAAAATGGGGGCTAAATTTAAAGCAGGTCTTGAAAAATCACGTCAGAACTTCCAAGAACAACTTAATAATTTGATCGCACGTTATAGAACAGTAGATGAAGATTTCTTCGAAGCACTTGAAGAAATGTTAATCACTGCAGATGTTGGTTTCAACACAGTAATGCAATTAACAGAAGAATTACGTACTGAAGCACAACGTCGAAATATACAAGAAACTGAAGATTTACGTGAAGTTATTGTTGAAAAGATTGTTGAAATCTATCATCAAGAAGATGACCAATCAGAAGCAATGAATCTTGAAGACGGCCGTTTGAATGTCATTTTAATGGTTGGCGTAAATGGTGTTGGTAAAACAACTACAATCGGTAAATTAGCACACAGATATAAAATGGAAGGAAAAAAAGTAATGCTTGCCGCTGGAGATACATTTAGAGCTGGTGCAATTGATCAACTACAAGTTTGGGGTGACCGTGTAGGTGTTGAAGTAATTCGTCAAAGTGAAGGTTCAGATCCTGCTGCAGTTGTATATGATGCAATTAATTCCGCTAAAAATAAAGGTGTCGATATATTAATTTGTGATACTGCAGGACGTTTACAAAACAAATCTAATTTAATGCAAGAATTGGATAAAATGAAACGTGTCATTAGCCGAGCTGTGCCAGATGCGCCACATGAAGCTTTATTATGCTTAGATGCAACAACAGGTCAAAACGCATTATCTCAAGCACGTTCATTTAAAGAAGTTACAAACGTATCAGGTATAGTATTAACTAAATTAGATGGTACTGCTAAAGGTGGTATTGTACTTGCGATTAGAAATGAACTTCACATACCTGTGAAATATGTAGGATTAGGTGAGAAACTTGATGACTTACAACCATTTAACCCAGAAAGTTATGTATATGGCTTATTTGCAGATATGATTGAACAAAATGAAGATATTCCAGATGAAGTTGCTGAATTAGATTTTAATAATGAGGATAATCCAAATGGGGAAAAATGATTTAGTTAAAACTTTGCGAATGAATTATTTGTTTGATTTTTATCAAAGTTTGCTTACAAATAAACAAAAAAATTATCTCGAATTATTTTATTTACAAGATTATTCTTTAAGTGAAATTGCTGATACATTTGAAGTGAGTAGACAAGCAGTTTATGATAATATAAGAAGAACTGGCGATTTAGTAGAAGATTATGAAGCTAAATTGAATTTGTATGAAAAATTTGAACAACGTCGTAAAATTTATGACGATATGAAACAAACATTAAATGATTCTAAGAAGTTAGAACAATACATTAATCAATTAGAAGAATTAGAATAAATAGAGATAAAGGAGGGCAATTGATATGGCATTTGAAGGATTATCTGATCGTTTGCAAGCTACGATACAGAGAATGCGTGGTAAAGGTAAAGTTACTGAAGCGGATATTAAAGCAATGATGCGTGAAGTACGATTAGCATTATTAGAAGCCGATGTAAACTTTAAAGTAGTTAAAGAATTTGTTAAGACAGTGTCAGATCGTGCCTTAGGATCAGATGTAATGCAATCATTAACACCTGGTCAACAAGTCATTAAAATTGTACAAGATGAATTAACTCAATTAATGGGTGGCGAAAACTCAACGATTAAAATGGCAAACAAGCCACCTACTGTTGTTATGATGGTTGGTTTACAAGGTGCAGGTAAAACAACAACAGCCGGTAAACTAGCATTATTAATGCGTAAAAAATATAATAAAAAGCCAATGTTAGTTGCAGCGGATATTTATCGTCCAGCGGCAATTAACCAATTACAAACGGTAGGTAAACAACTTGACGTTCCTGTTTATAGTGAAGGGGACCAAGTTAAACCGCAACAAATCGTTGAAAATGCATTAAAACATGCCAAAGAAGAACATTTAGATTTCGTAATCATTGATACAGCAGGTCGTTTGCATATTGATGAAGCGTTAATGAATGAACTTCAAGAAGTTAAAGAAATTTCTAAACCTAATGAAATCATGTTAGTTGTAGATGCTATGACTGGGCAAGACGCTGTTAACGTTGCTCAATCATTTGATGACCAATTAGACGTTACTGGTGTTACGTTGACTAAATTAGATGGAGATACTCGTGGTGGTGCTGCTTTATCTATTCGTTCAGTAACTCAAAAACCAATTAAATTTGTTGGTATGAGTGAGAAGATGGATGGACTTGAACTGTTCCACCCAGAGCGAATGGCTTCTCGTATACTTGGTATGGGAGATGTTTTAAGTCTTATTGAAAAGGCACAACAAGATGTTGACCAAGAAAAAGCTAAAGATTTAGAACAAAAAATGCGTAATTCTACGTTCACATTGGACGATTTCCTTGAACAATTGGATCAAGTTAAAAATCTTGGCCCACTTGATGACATCATGAAAATGATTCCAGGAATGAATAAGATGAAAGGCATGGATAAGTTAAATATGGATGAAAAGCAAATTGACCATATTAAAGCAATTATCCAGTCTATGACACCCAGTACTAAATGTTTCAAGAAAAAAACGTATCGCCAAAGGTTCTGGGCGTTCACTACAAGAAGTGAATCGCTTGATGAAACAATTTAATGATATGAAGAAAATGATGAAGCAATTCAGTGGCGCTGGACGTAAAGGTAAAAAAGGTAAACGTAGTCAAATGGAAAATATGTTAAAAGGTATGAACTTACCATTTTAATTAAGTGAAAATATCGAACGCTTCTCAAATAGTGTTCGATATTTTGATGTTTATTGAAAAAATAAATGTACTACCAAACATTTAGCAAAAGGTTCGGCCTAGCTAAAGCTAGTCCATAACCAAATCTACGGTTTTAAAAAAACCTAGATTTGGTAAAGAAAAAAATCTTTACAAAATATCAAGTTACTGTTAATATTATTTCTTGTAGAAAATAAAAAGTAAAAGATATAAAGGAGAGTTTTATATATGGCAGTTAAAATTCGTTTAACTCGTTTAGGTTCAAAAAGAAATCCATTCTATCGTATCGTAGTAGCAGACGCACGTTCACCACGTGATGGTCGTATTATCGAACAAATCGGTACTTACAACCCAGCTAGTGTTAATGCTCCAGAAGTTAAAATTGACGAAGCATTAGCATTAAAATGGTTAAAAGACGGTGCTAAACCAACTGATACAGTTCATAATATCTTATCTAAACAAGGTATTTTAAAAACTTTTGATGAACAAAAACACGCTAAATAATTAGCTTAAACTTTATAAGTAAAGTAATAGAGGCGCCAACTGATGGCGCCTTTTTAAATACTGAAAAATCATGATATGATAAACAAAATGACATTAATGGATTAAATGAGGTGCAAATATGCAAGTTGAAGTTGGTCAAATCGTAAATACACATGGAATTAAAGGTGAAGTTAAAGTGAAATCTAATTCCGATTTTACGGATACCCGTTTCCAACCAGGTGAAGTATTGACGGTAAATCATCAAAATCATGAAGAACAATTGACGGTCTTATCTTACCGTGTTCATAAAGGATTTCATATGTTGAAATTTGAGGGAATAAATAACATTAATGACGTCGAACAATATAAAGGTGACTATTTGTACCAAGAACGCGATCATGAAGATATTGAATTAGCTGAAAATGAATATTACTACTCTGACATCATTGGAAGTACTGTATTTGATAATGACAATCAACCTATCGGCAGAGTTATCAATATTTTTGAAACAGGTGCAAATGATGTTTGGGTTGTTAAAGGAGAAAAGGAATATCTCATTCCTTATATAGCTGATGTAGTTAAAGAAATTGATATTGAAAATAAAACGATTCGTATAACACCTATGGAAGGGTTGTTAGATTAATGAAAATTGATTATTTAACTTTATTTCCTGAGATGTTTGATGGCGTGCTCAATCACTCCATTTTAAAAAGGGCACAGGATAAAGAAATCATTAGTGTGAATACTGTGAATTTTAGAGATTATGCCATTAATAAACATAATCAAGTGGATGATTACCCATTTGGTGGTGGACAGGGTATGGTCCTAAAACCTGAACCAGTCTTCAATGCTATGAAAGATTTACAACGAACTGATCAAACGCGTGTCATTTTAATGTGTCCTCAAGGTAGACCTTTTTCACAAGAAATTGCACAAGAATTAAGCGAAGCTGAGCATATCGTATTTATTTGTGGACATTATGAAGGTTATGATGAACGTATAAGAACGCACCTAGTGACGGATGAAATTTCAATTGGGGATTATGTATTAACTGGAGGAGAATTGCCAGCGATGACGATGACAGATGCGATTGTGCGATTAATACCAGGTGTATTAGGAAATCAACAATCACATCAAGATGATTCGTTCTCAGATGGTCTATTAGAATTCCCTCAATATACGCGTCCAAGAGAATTTGAAAATATGACCGTTCCAGATGTATTATTATCAGGTAATCATGCAAATATTGAACAATGGCGACATGAACAAAAATTAATCCGTACTTATCATAAGCGACCGGACTTACTTGATCGATATCCTTTAACAGAAGACGATGAAAAATTTATAGAAAGCTATAAAAAGCAATTGAAAAACAATTAGTATTATGCTAATATATATCAAGTGTGAAAAGACACTAATTATCACTATGATCCGCTGCTATATGAATGTCTAGGCAAGAACATAGGTTGAAGGAGAGTATATCAATGAGTAATCATAAGTTAATCGAAGCAGTTACAAAATCACAATTACGTACAGACTTACCAACATTCCGTACTGGTGATACTTTACGTGTACACGTACGTATCGTAGAAGGTTCACGTGAACGTATCCAAGTATTCGAAGGTGTTGTAATCAAACGTCGTGGTGGAGGAATTTCTGAAACTTTCACAGTTCGTAAAATTTCTTCAGGTGTAGGCGTGGAACGTACATTCCCATTACACACACCAAAAATCGAAAAAATCGAACTTAAACGTCGTGGTAAAGTACGTCGTGCTAAATTATACTACTTACGTAGTTTACGTGGTAAAGCTGCTAGAATCCAAGAAATTCGTTAATCAGCAAACTGAGTATAATAATAAGACAGAGATTAGATACAACGTTTGTCTTACAAATAAAGCTTCCAATCTTCTTCTTTCAAGTTGAGATTGGAAGCTTTATTATTTTTATTCACATTTAAAACAATTAAAGTTTAATTTATTAACTATCTTAATTTATCGTTTTTTCTTAACCCATAAACTAAATAATATACTACCGATAACACCAATGAAACTCATAATAGCAAGTAGATAGAATTGAGGAGGGGTGTATGTGAGTTTAATCACTTTATCTCCTTTATTAACTGGTATTGCTGTCATGATACCATTAGCTTGGTGAACAGGTACTTCTTTCCCATCGACTTGCGCATGCATACCTTTTGCATATACAGTTGGTAAAATGACATATCCTGTTGCGTTCTTAGGTTTCTTGACGACATAACCATTTCTCATATCTTTAACTTTCACAGGTGTTAATTCTTTTGAAGCTTTTTTAAGTGTGCTGTAGTCCTCGCCATAAATACCTTTCACAGATAAACGATAATTCCCTTTAGATAGATGAATATTTAGCTTATCAGATGCTTTAACACGCATTGTAACTGGTGTAACTAAACGACGATATTTGTAGCTCAGTTCATTTCGATTTTGCGAATATTCATTAACACTTACAGAATGCGCTTTGTCAGGAGAAAGTAGTTCAACATCCATTTCTACGTACATATCTTTATATTGATTCGCGACAGATTCAGGTAATTTTAATGTAACTCCACCATTATCCTTGTGTACTTTAAGATGATTTTGATTTTTCCAAGTCGCATCTTTTGTAGACATTTTTGACTCGGTTAAAAGATTTTTATTAGGTTTAAATGAAGTATTAGCTTTTTCTGAATTGTCGTTTAATATGATCCCTTTTAACATAGCTTGTTCACGATCTAAAGGTGACTTTAAATCATCACTATTATATATATGATTAGTTACATGAGCTGATGGATAGTCAATCATGTTTTTAGAATGGATAAGCGTATTTTTACCATTCAATATCATATCTTTCTTTTCAAAACCGTAAGTCATATTTTGATCTTCAGGATGACGTAGTCGATCTTGAACATTCCATAAAGCAGTTAAGTTTGCACGATTTCCTAAAAAGCGATACGTACTATTTTTATCAACGGGCATATTAATTTGCATTAATTTATCATAATATTTCAAAATTCCTCCATCAAAAATGCTTGAGTATAGCGAAATACCATTGTAGTGATAAAGAAAAGGAGAATTTAATGCATATGCCGACATATAATCAATACGATGAAATGGATCATCATGATGTTCTTTGATAGAATTAATTTTTTTAGCAGTAGTATCATTATAGTATGAAGGATCGCTCAATGTATTGATTGTCGTTGAATATGGGTCTATCGTTCTTTGTCTTGAATCATGTGTCATTATAATTTGTTGACCGAAAAATAGCACAATCAACGATAACATAATAATTGGTTGTTTTAGTAAAGATTTGCGATAGATAAATATTCCTAGCACAACGATGATAATTAAAGCAATTACCATCCAATCTACAAAGTTGTCAGCTATGATATACCTACACAAACCAGCAATAAATACGGACACAGCTGCAAATAGAAACTGTTTCATAGTCAACTCTGATAAGTGATGAATATATAAAGCAATCAGTCCACTTGTAGATAACACTAAGAAATAAACCCAACGTCGTTGTGGTAATGAGAATCCATTAAAAGCACTATCAAAGTACTGTGATAATGAACCAATAAGTAAGAACCACGTTATAATAGCAAAAATTTTATAGTAATAGTGTTTATATAACTTTGGCGTTAATAAAGCCACCAATGCAATAAGTGATATTGTTACATAAAAGCCATTTGAAAATATATAATAATTATTTTTAGTTAAATCAGTAAATAGAGAGATGTTGAAATCAGAATTTTGTTGGCGATCATTATTTAGGAAAGATGATACACCAGTGTAAAAACCTAATATGCTTGATAGGAGCGCAAACATAGCCCCTATAATTAGTAAATAACATTTTTGCCAACGAGATACGATATCATGGCGATATTGGAATACGACACGCAATATAAAATAAATACCTAACACAATGGCTTGATAATAAGTAAAGTAAAAATTTGAAAATAGTGTGATTGCCACCGCAAAGATGAACAAACCTATCTTTCTTCGTTGAAAGAAACGTTCCATTCCCCATAATGATAATGGCAATATAATTAACAAATCTCCATAAAATGACCAAGTAAAATTGTAATATAACACTACTGTTGATGCCCCATATAAAATTGTTGCTATCAACAGAGGTGTAGAACTTAACTTTAAATATCTAAAATAATAAAATGCACAAATAAAAGTAATTATTGTTCGTACATAAGCAACAATTAATTGATTTGTTGGCCAAAAGCGAATGTTTTGCGGTTGCCAATGGAATATATGTTCACCGATCCATACAATAATAAAATTGACCCACATGATTGGTGAAAGGGAATAATAATAGGCTAACCCTTTAACATAATCTCCGCCTAGTCCAAATGAATGATCGTAAAATCCTTTTAATTGTGTGAAGTGTTCATATAAATATAATTGGAACGGCATCATTTGTCTAAAACCATCACCAGAGCCACTAAATACCACGCCATCTTTTATGTAATCCCGGATAAATGGATAATAAATGGTTAGTGTTACGATATTAGCTATGATGAAAATGAAACCAAACGTCCATAAGGGTTTAGACCATATTTTTTTAATCAATTTACTTCCTCATCTTTCGTTTTTTTGAATTAAAAATTTTTACAAAAATAGCACTAAGAATCATACTCATTAATGAAATGAATATCATAGTATTCCAGTAAGGAGGTTGATATTTAATGACAATTTGTTTTGCATTTTTGTCGACTGGAACACCGGTCATCATATAATTTACTTTTTGGATTTTTGCAGGTTGACCATCAACATACGCTTGCATTCCTTTTCGATAAGGAATGTTTATTGAGGCTACACCACTCTCATGGTGACTGAGTTGGACTTGTATACCATTTTTAATATCATGATAACTTGTATCAAAATTAGCATTATCATGCACCTTTTTAAGCGTATCATAATTCTCGCCATTTAATTGTTGTAAATCGACATAAAATTCACCATCAGGCGAAAGGGTAATAGTGATATCACCATTTTTATCTGGTTGAGTGCGATAAAGTTGAGTGTCTACACCTGTTCGATAGGTAGAATTATTAAACAATCGATGATTAGCGTAATTATTAATAGCGACAGTGTAATTACTATCTGGATTACCTCTCTTAATCTTCATCGTTAAATAAAAATCATCATATTTATCACGTATTTGTTTTGGAAGATGTAATTTTATAGTACCACCTTTGCCACCAATGACCTTATAGCGATTTTTTCCAATTCGCTTAATATTTTGTTGTTGCATATCAACTTTTGATAGTAAATTAGATGCTGGTTGTTTGAAAGATTTTCCTGCATTATCCATGATCCCACCATTTAACATCGCATGCTCACGATCTGTAGCTGTTTTTAAAGATTTACTATTATAAACATTTTTCGTAACTTTAACACTCGGCAAAGTAAGTGTATTTTCATAGATAGAATATTGTCCACTTGTTTTAACCTTTTTAAAATAGGGGGGTAAATTTCCTTGATAATCTTTAAGCATCATATAACGTACTGAGAAAAGACTCGCTATATTTTGTCGACCATTTATTGATTGATAGCGACTTAGTGACTCCTCGGCAAGATTAATCTTTAGTGCATCATAATAGTAATCGAGAATATTATGATGGAAGATACTTGAATATAAACTTAGTCCCTTAAAGTGTTGGTACATAGGTGTGTTATCTTGCTCATTCACTCGCCAATCGATACGTTCATCTTCTCGCTTACTATTCTTCATTGTATTAACTAATGAACGCTGTAAGTCTGAACTATTTAAACTTGAATTATTATAAAATGTATTAGCTCGTTCTTGATGATCTTTAAAATAAATTTGATTTTTAATAATTACGAAAGAAACTATTAAATATAGTAAGATTAGAGAAATACCGAATATATAGCTTAGATTAATGCGATAACGTCTATCTTTTAAAATTAAAATAAGTAACCCTATTAAAGAAACGATTGGTACAAGTACAAGCCAAGCTACAAATTTATGATATGTAATAGCACTAGCGAAAATGATAATTTCAGCAATA
>ERZ1023497.359-NODE-359-length-12598-cov-9.580882_pt1 | contig 12598 bp, 13 predicted proteins | sample MGYA00380543_ERZ1023497 | MGnify/ENA primary metagenome ERZ1023497 (study PRJEB33173, sample SAMEA4830384) | metagenome | study: EMG produced TPA metagenomics assembly of the PRJEB25223 data set... | reverse complement strand
CAAAAACATAAAATTACAGATTCAGAAGGGCAAACAATTAATGTGAACTTCGATTTTGCTCAAAGTACTTTAGTAGAATTGAAAACAGGAAATTATTACGGCGTAAATTTACCCAATCTACCTATAGGTATAGAAAGCACTGAAGGTTATCTTCGTGTTACATCTAAAGATAATACGAATAAATTATTTGAGTTCACGCCCAAAGGTACTACAAAAAATTTAATTAGAACTTTAAATGATTCAGATTTAAGTGATTGGAATACTTTCAATGAGGAAAGGAAAAAATTATTGTTTGATGGTTCTGTAAATAGTGTCGGTTCAGATATTGTACTAACTGATGATTTTACTAAATATGAATTTTTAATAGTTTCTGGCATTTATCCAGGAGGAACATTTAATGAAGTTAGTTTAACATCAATGGAAGGTAGTATCATTGTTTCAAAAAATAATATTGTAGATTCTACTGGTGATGGTGGTGCAGCATATGAGGCTGTTATAACAAAAGTCGATAATAGGACATTACGCATAGCAAATGATGTATTTTGGGATTTAGGACTACGTAAGGCATCAGGAGCAAATGCTAATAAAATAACAGTTAAAAAAGTCATGGGGTGGAAGTAATGGAAATTGCAGTTAATGACGCTAGAGAGATTATTGGCTTTGCCATTGTTGGTCATATTAATAACGCCATTGAAATTTCTGAAGAAGAAGTGCCAAATGAATTTTTTGATGATTATGAACCAAATAAATATATTTATGATGAATATGAAGGTATCATTATTAATTCTAATTTTGAACCACCAAATACAGAAATGATAGATAATTTAGATGATATTAAAAACCTTGAAGATGCAAAACGAAAAATTGAAGAATTAGAGAAGGAAAATGAGCATCTCAAAGAAGAATTTAACGATTTGAAGAATAAAGTCGACAAAATAATTCCTAATAAAGAGTAAAGACTACAAAGTGATTTTGTGGTCTTTTTGTTTTGCACATAAAGGAGGTGGGGAAATGGTTTTACCTTCACCTAAAAAGCGAAAACCAACTGCTAGTGAAGTTGTAGCATGGGCTTTAACTATCACTAAAAATAAAACAACCATAAATGTAGATGGTAAATGGGGCGGACAATGTTGGGATTTGCCGAACTATATTTTAAAAAGATACTGGGGATTTTTTACCTGGGGAAACGCAAATGCAATGGCTCAAAAATCCAACTACAGAGGATATAATTTTAAGATTTATAAAAACAAAAAGGATTTTGTACCAAAAAAAGGAGACTGGGCAGTATGGGCTAATCGCAACCCTGGACATGTATCGATTGTTGTAGGAGAAGCAACTAAAGATTATTTTTTGTCGGTAGATCAGAACTATTACACAGCTAATTGGTACGGAAGCCCTCCTTATAAGATTAAGCATAAATATACTGATGCACCTGGTGGTGTTACACATTTCGTTAGACCTCCATATCATCCAGAACCAAAAAAGAATAAACCTATTAAAAGTAATGAGCAAACTAAAAATAATACTGTTGTTTCTGAACCTAAAAAAGACAATACACCTAGGTTTAAAGATATTATTGAAGTTATCTATACAAGTTATAGAGAAGATAATACACGAAAGAAAGTTACTCATTATGTTGTTAGTGGCAGTAAAAGGAAATCAAATATAAAAGGTTTATATGTGAAAGAAAGTATGAAGTTTAGAAGTGTGGATGATATTTATAAACAACGTAATAAATACAATGAAAGTGATGAATACCCTCATAGCTATGTAGATAAAGATATGACTTGGCATTGTCGTCATACAAAATTCGAAGCGGAAAAACACCCTGATTGGATAGTATTAGAGGTGTGTGGTTCCGAATCCGAAACAAAAGAAGAATACATGCGCACATTAATTCATGCGATGGTTCATGGTTTGCAATTGTTGGAATGGAATGATTTAAAATTAAATAAAGACATATTGAAAATGGATAAAAACATATGGCGTTTGATGAAAGATGTTATAGATTATGATTTGATATTAAAAGGTTATCCAGGTTTAAACAAATATAAAGATGTTAAACGTAAGTTATTAGAAATATATAAGAATAAAGACGAATTATTAAAACAAGTAATCATCCCAAAAAAATCAAAGAAGAGAATACAACTTAAATCTAATAATAATAAAGTACTTACTAAAAAACCTAATAGCACTAATTCAAAAAAGAAAGTAGAAAATAAAGTAGATGTTGAGGTAAGTAAATTTACATTCAAGCAGGCATTAAACGCCCAGATGTATAAAGGTTCACCAGTTGTAAACACTGGTGGTGGTTGGTTTAGTGCTAGTCGTGCAAGAGTAAGTGCTGCTATGGATCCTAATAAAATATGGAATGATAACAAACAAAAATATCAAATGTTGAATTTAGGTAAATATCAAGGTGTGTCTGTAGATAAATTAAATCAAATACTTAAAGGTAAAGGAAAACTTTCTAATCAAGGTAAGGCATTTGCAGATGCATGTAAAAAGTACAACGTGAACGAAATCTATTTGATAGCACATGCATTTTTAGAGAGTGGTTACGGTAAATCTAATTTTGCTAGTGGTAGGTATGGTATATATAATTTCTTCGGTATCAGTGCGTACGATAGCAACCCAAACTTAGCTATAACATATGCTAGAAACAGAGGGTGGACTACACCAGCTAAAGGTATATTTGGTGGTGCTAAATTTGTCCGAGATAACTACTTTAATAAAAATAAGAACACTTTATATAGAATGAGATGGAATCCAAGAAATCCAGCTATAATGCAATATGCAACAGACATTAATTGGTGTAAGCATCAAGCTGCAACGATTTTTAATCTATATAATAAAATAGGATTAAAAGGACAATATTTTATTAGAGATAAATATAAATAAACGCTGACCATTATTAGTGGTTGGCTTTTTGGAGTGAATTTATGATATACAAGCAAAAAGAAATAAAAGCAGATATTAATAGTAAAAGTATTGAACTAGGTGATATTGGAATCAATTTTTATACTATGGATAAAGAAACAGCATATATAAGAATTAAAATCACAAAAAAAAATAAAGAAATTGATTTTACAACAATTGATTTAGAACCTAGTCTGGATTTATTTTGTGAAGATGGTTCTATATTTTTAAATGAACGATTAAAGAGTGTGTTACCAGACTATGGTATTTATCATTATAAAATCCCTAAAAATGTTATTAAACATAAAGGGCAAGTTAAAGCAAAGCTATTGTTAAAATCAGAATCAAAATCAATCCATGCAGCAAACTTCTCATTTGAAATTAGAAATAGTGGCACTGAAGAAGCAGTTGCTAAAGAGATTAATGTAGATATACTAGATAGCAAAATACGTAAAATACTTAATGATAATGTAGATAAATTTAAAGGTCCACAGGGAGAAACTGGGATACAAGGTGAAAGAGGACTTCGAGGACCACAAGGTGAAACGGGTCCAGAAGGGCCACAAGGACCACAAGGTGAAATTGGAATTCAAGGTATGCAAGGTGAGCAAGGACCAAAAGGTGATACAGTTTTAGCTCCTCCAAAAATTTATACCAGAGACGAATACAATCAACTAACATTCAAAGATGAAAACACCTTATATTTAATAAGCGAGGTTTAAGTTATGACACTAATTAAATTAGGGGATAAGAAAATACCGTTTGTATATCAAGGGAATGAATTATTATATCCTAACCCGATAAAAGATGGGTTATTACTTTGGTATGATTTTAAAGGAATTAAAAATAGTGACCGAACAAAGACTATTACTGAAGATTTAACAGGCAGATCAAGTATGAGTGGGCAACACTATAACTTTGGATATATTTCTGAAAGTGGTTATGGTAACAAAGGTTTAAAATTCGATGGTGTAGATGATCGAATCATACCAATTTTTAAAGATTTAGATGACAATGTTAAACAGCTAAATATGAAAAAAATTAACAACGGACAAGAATTCAGTGTAGAAATTTGTTTTAAAATGTCCGATAACATAATAACAAGAGGCTCTGAAATCTTTATGACAAATGGAACATTCGGCAGATTTTGGATGCAATTTTTGAAAGATAATGCATACAGTGAAAAAGATGAGTTTATAATCAGTACATCAACATATTACGGTACTGAAGGTGGGAGAAGTGTTTATTCATACAGTGCTAAAGAAGGTTATAACTATGGTGATGAATTCCACTTAACTGCGACATTGAATAAAAAAGACAAATTAAAATTATATGTTAATGGAGAGTTAAAGGGAGAACAAAATTTAAGTGATATAAATATTTCTACTCCACAAGAACAAAATTTATTAGTTTTTTTAGGTTTAGGAAGCCGAGAAACTTATTATCGTAGATTTGAACATGAGCTGTACTCTTTGAAAATTTATCAAAAAGTTCTATCAGAACAAGAAGTAGAACATAACTATAATTTAGAGAAAGAGAGGTGGGAATTATAATGAAGTTTGTCATTGCAAAAATAGAATTCTTTGAAAGGTTGGGATATAACACAAGATATTGGCGTAAGTCTATTGATGGTATTAAAACAATCTGCCATTTAGAATATGCTGAAATTTTGGTTCATGATTTAGAAAACAATCCTAACGTCCAAATTGTTGATGCGACTGAAGCACAAAATATTATGGACACTGAGGAATGGTCAATTAATGAATAATTAAGTCACTCTAATATGGGTGGCTTTTTATTATGGTCATATAGAGAACATGATAAATATCTTAGTTGGATATAAAGGGAGGGTTAAAATGTACAAATATAAGAAAATCAAAGTAGATATAAATGAACAAAATGTTGATTTAGGGTCGATTAAAGCTAAGTTCTATACTAAAGATAGGCATACCGCAGTTATTTATATAAGTTTGACTCAAAATGGTGAGGTTATTAATTTTAATAGAATTAATTTTAAACCGAAACTAGATATTTTCAGTGATGATGGTTCAATATTCACTAATGAACAAATAGAAATATCTAATCCTGAAATAGGATTGCTTCGCTACATTATATCTGAAAAAGTAATAAAGCATGCAGGTACTACTAATGCCAAATTATTTTTAGAAAATGATGAAAGCTCTATTCATGCAGCTAATTTCACTTTTTATATAGAAAACAGTGGTGTTGAGGACGCAGTTGCAAAGGAGATTAGTGTTGATATTGTAAGTCAAAAAGTACTTGAAATTATTGATAGAAATCCAGAAAAATTTAAAGGCGATAAAGGAGATCCTTTTAAGTATTCAGATTTAACTACTGAACAACTTGAAGAACTAAAAAACAGCATTGGTGAATCAACTCAAAAAGACAAAGTGGTAAAGAAAACAAAATCAGACAGCTTATTTGTTGTACCACCTAATAAAGAACACTTAAGACTTTATGCCGAAAAAATTAAAGATAAATATTTCAATAGTTTTCAATCTCTAAAAACTGTTCCCAATGCTTCATTAAATCATGACTCTTCATTTGAAATACAAAATGATGGTTATTTCTTTTATTATTTTAATGCTATAGATTTACTAACACCTGGTAAAAAGTTCAGTTTTGAAGTGATGAGTAGAAACAAAAACCACAATCTAATTATTGAATATGGCTTTTTAGATTCAAATAAAAGACTCATTTCAAATCAAAGCTTTGTAAAGGTTAATGAGGTTTCAGAAGGTCGATATCAACAAGAAAATATATTAATTCCTGACCAGACACAGATAATTGTCATTCGTATAGATGGACGTAAATCTCAAATTTCAACTCATATAAATTATATGCATTTATTTTCTGGAGCATTAAACAAAGTTATTAAATCTAATCATATTGATGCAATAAATGAATTGTCGGGAGAGATTACTGACCTCAAGAAACAAATTCAAACGAATAAAACTGAAAACAATGATTCAGAGAATGCATTTATCAATTTACCTTTAGTTTATAAGCAACCAAAGAATTTTCTATTAAAAGATCATGTACTAAATGGGAAAATTTATACAGATGGTAATGGTAGGTATCAAGCTCATATTGATTTATCTACTTTCAAAAATAATGATGGTGTTACTTACTTTGTATCGGGTTCAGGGTCAGATGAAAATAACGGTACTAGAGATTCCCCACTTAAAAAAATATCTACAGCTTTGAGCAAAGAAGATGTAGGAACAATTATGATAGATGGAAAATATGATTATTATAGAGATAGCTTTGGAGACTCATTATCTAAGTTAGATAAAAGCATTAATATTATTGGGTATAATGGGAAGCCTAAACTAATTGCTACTGACAAATTACAATATAGTACTTTAGATAATAATGTAAAAAAGGTAAGGAAGAAATATATAAATAGAGTCATTGATTTAAACAACTTTGATGATGTTGGTGATTATCTTGAATTGACTAAAATGACCAGTCTTGATGATGTGAAAAATACAAATAACTCATGGTTTATTGATTCAGATACACTATATATAAATAGCGAAAGTGATTCGTTAGTAAGTTTAATAAATAAAGACTTACTTCGAATTAATGGTGATCATAAAATATATTTACAAAATCTAGAGCTTATAGGTGGTAGTAGAAATATAAGGTTTCAAACATCTACAGGTAAGTTGATTTTGAAAGACATTAAAGCTTCATATTCAGTTCAAAGTAATGGGAATGGTATTGAAATTATTGGAGGGTGCTACTCGATTAGTGAAAACGTAGAAATTTCACAATCAATGATGGATGGCTTTAATTATCATGTAGGTACTAATGGGGAACTGCCATACTTCATAGAAATTAATTGTATAGGAAGAGATAATGGTTTTGAAAAAGGTACTTCGGGACAAAAATCTAATAATGGAAGTACTGCCCATGATGGTGTAAAAGGCATTAGATTAAATGGTATATATACAAGAAATGATGGAGGTAATATAGCTGATGTAAATGAACATACACACACTTTAAATTTAGGTTGTAATATAAGTGAAAGTTATCAACCGTATAGCGCTATCGTATCAGAAGCGGATGTATATTTGGAGTTCTGTAAAGTGTATGGAAATGAAACAGCTATTAAAGTTGCTAAAAACGGAAATTTATTTGAACGTATGAATCAAATTACCGGTATTAGTATTGATGTTGAAGGTAATTACAGCAAGTTTTAAAGTTTGAGGAGGATTAGATTGAGTGACACGAGTATTATTCACTGGTTATTAGGTATCATAATTCCGACTGTAATCAGTATTGCTACATTTTGGACAAAAATAAATAAAACGAAAACAGATAGTGAAAATCGGATCAGTGTTATTGAAAGTAAAGTGGAAACACACGACGAAGATTTAAAAGGAATAAAAGAGGATTTGAAAGAGCAAAGAAAAGATTTAAAGTTACTGCCTGAGTTAAAGACTCAGGGAAAGTTAACGTTAGATACAATAAAGGAAATCAAGGAAGACCTAAGAAGAATTAAAGAATAAAAATAATATCAAATAATTAAGTCGGCATATACATGTCGGCTTTTTATTATGAGGAGGAAAAATTATGGACATAAAAGTAACAGTAATCGCAAGGGTTTTAAGTTTAATTTTAGTTATGGTGAATCAGTGGTTATCCAATAAAGGCATTAGCCCAATTCCAGTAGATGAATCAACAATGATGACAGTGGCTGTAGCATTATTTACTGCTTGGAAAGATAACCCATTCACTGAAGCAGCTAAAAAAAGTAACAAAGAAATGAAAGAACTTAAAGCACAAAACAAATATGAAAAAGTCGTAATTAAAGATTTAAATAAATAATTTGGAGGTTATAAAATGGCTAAAAAAAGAATAGGGACATGGAACGGTGTTCCAGTATTTACAGATTTTTTACCAATAGGCACACGACGTACAGGGCAACGATTAGATAGTGGGAAGCCTAGATTTGCAGTTTTCCATGATACGGGTAACCGTAATTCTACTGCACAACAAAATGTTAATTATTATAAAAACACATATAATATTGGTTGGGCTAGTACGGCATCTGCCCACATTTTTGTTGATGATAAAGAATGTATTATTTGTATTCCAGTCACAGAGAAAGCGTGGCATGTATTATATGATGCACCAATTGATAATAAATGGTACGGGGACGATGCTAATGATATAGCATTCGGACTTGAAGGATGTTACTTCACTGATCGTTGGCGTACGTTGAAATCATTAGATAACGCTTGTCGTATTATGGCAGCATTATGTAATTCATGGGAAATTAACCCACGAAATGAAATGCCAGGGCATCAACAAATACAGTTTGATAAACAAGACCCTGGTAATTTGTTAGAAGCTGCAGGATACGGTAGAAATCAAATAGAAATATTAGACAATTTAGTTTTAAAACATATGAAAGGTGATTCACCTAAACCAAAAGTAGCAAAAGATGTTAGAGCACCTATCAAAGCTAAACCACCACGTACTGTATGGGCATGGAATGGTACCTTTACTGCAAGTAAAAATAATAAAGAGCCAATTGTTGTAAGACGTGCAATGGGGTTAGATAAAGAAAAAGTAGATAAAGGTTCATGGATATATCCAGGAGAGTATGTGGAATTCGACCAAGTCATTAAAGATAAGAAAAATGGTTTATGGTGGATTAGATTTAAATATCAAGCCGAAGGAGCAAATAAAAAAGATAACTTCTTTATGCCAATAGGTAAGATTACAGATAAAGAAGAAAAGTTACTTAGAGAAAAAGCCTTATGGGGTGAGCTTAAAGTTAAGTAATAAGAAAGGGCAGGCATTAAGGTGCTTGCCCTCTTTTTTTATGGTACAAAAGGTTATTTTTGATAAAAAATAAATATATTCGTCAAACTCTAAATCGCCTTTTTGGTCATTTTGTCGATTTATATATTTTTATTTACATATACGAACAAGTGTTCTATTATATTTATGAGGTGATTATTTATGATAGCTATAAATGAAGATTTGCCAGAACCTTATCAATATGAAACAGACTATCGCAAAATCCCTAGAGAATACCTAAATTCTAATATTCCAAAGGGGAGAGGTTCCGTTAAGTGGCAACCATTCGCTTCAATACCTGAGCAGTATGAACAAATAGCACAATATATGGAAGATCAGAATAAGATAGATAAACCTATACTTAGCGATGATCAATTACAAAAATTAAATGAAACGTTAGTTTTCAAAATGTTCAATGACCCACGAATTAACATTAGATATTTTAGTAATGGCTATATTAAATCGAAAGAGGGCGTTATTCATAAAGTTGACCCTTACACACAAACGCTACATTTATATGAAGAAACTGGAATATGTAAGCTAGATTTAAAAGATATTGTGGAGATAAAATAAATTGAAAAACTTTAAGAAAAGAGTTGCATAAAGGACAATTGTCCTTTATAATAAGTAGTGTATTAAGGAGGCGACAAAAAGTGAACCGTTTAGCACGGAAAGAAAAAAAGCAATGATTGCAGAAACCAAAAGCAGAACCTTCCGAAATTACTGCTTAGGAATAGCAAGCATCGCTTCACTAATAAAATATTGGTCGGGGATTTAATCCCCTTCCACCTTATTATATATCGAGGTGATAAAAATGACAAATCTAACAAAAATAAGAATTAGAACATTTTTAAATTATGCAATAGGCATAAGTGTATTAGCAATCACAATATATTTTTTATTAAAATAAATAAACAAACGGTTCACTAAAAATTATGATTATAGAAACAGTTAAAAAATTAATAGATTCTGATATAAGTGCAATAGAAATAGAAAAAGCTACTGGTGTTGATGCATCGTCAATTAGACGAATTCGCAGGGGAGAAAGAAAACTTGAAAATTTAAGTTTTGAAAAAGGTGTAGCTTTATTTGAGTATGTAATTAAGAAAAATATCATAAAACAAGATAAATGATATCATTATGAAATTAAAGTATAATTAAGTTTATTAGTTTGCTCATGGTATTAGGAGGAGTATTTATGAAAAAAATAAAAGTAGCTACTGTTTTCAGTGGGATAGGAGCAATCGAACATGCGTTAAAAAGAATGGATGTCCCGCATGAAATTGTATTTGCATCTGATAATGGAGACGTAGAAATAGATGTGGATGAAGATGAAATAAAGAAAGAACTTTTAAACTTGAAATCCATTGATGAGAAAAAAGATTTTATAGATACATTGTATATGAAAAAAAAGAAAAAGAACTTTGTTGAAGAAACTTATAGAGCTAATTATCAAATTAATAACAACTATTTCTTTCAAGATGTAAGGTTTATTGACGGATATGATTTTAGACATAAGGTAGATTTGTTAGTTGGTGGGAGCCCATGTCAATCTTTTTCTTTAGTAGGTAGACGCGGTGGTTTTGAAGATGCAAGAGGTACATTATTTTATGAGTTTGCGAGATTAATTGAAGAAATACAACCTAAAGTATTTATTTATGAAAATGTTAAAGGCGTTCTTAGTCATGATAAAGGAAATACTTGGAAAGTTATGCAAAATATCTTTAGTGAATTAGGATACGATTGGCATTATCAAATACTTAATTCTAAAAATTATGGTATACCTCAAAATAGAGAACGAATTTTTATTGTTGGTTTTTTAAATACTGAATATGGTAAATCATTTGATTTTCCAAAACCTATAGATTTAAAGACGACAATGTCAGACTTTTTAGAATCTAAAGTTGCAGAAAAATATTACTTAGGTACCAAAGGTATTGAATTTGTTACAAGCGAAAAGAATCTAAATAAAAAATATACTCAAATAAACGGAGAAGTCAGTTTGTGTCAAAAAGCTAATCAACAGTTTAATTGGCACGGAGATTTTAGGTTTGAACCTATAGTATCAGAAGAGGGAAAAGAAATTAATGAAAAGTATTTTTTATCAGAGAAGTTAGTTAATTATGTAATGTCTAGTGGTACTAAGAAATTCTATTCTAAACCTGAAATTGATTTAGAAATTGCAAGACCATTACTTTCTACTATGACCAAAATGCATAGAGCTGGTGTAGATAATTATGTTACTACTCAAGGAAGAATTAGAAAGTTAACACCTAGAGAATGTTTGAGACTAATGGGATTTTGTGATAGCTTCATAGTTCCTGTGTCTGATACACAAATATATAGACAGTCAGGTAATTCAATAGTAGTAGATGTTTTAATACATTTGTTAGAATCTATTATTGAAACACATGTTTATGAGTTTAATGAAAATAAAATTGAACAATTGATATTATAAAAAAGAGGTATAATTACCTCTTTTTTATATTCCTTGAAATATGTTCTGTCTATGATATTCCATATACGAGATTCTTTTTTTATCTAAAAACATATTTATTTTTATCTTTGCACCTGTTTTAATATTTAATCTTTTTTGGTTCATTGGACTTATAAACGGCGAAACTAAAAGAGTACCATCATTTTCAAATGTAATAAAACCTCTATCGAACAATACGTCATAAGTTGGTGATAATGTAAGACCATTTTTCGGATCAATTTTTTCTTTATCATTACTATCAACCCAGGGTTTTATATGTGAAGCTCTTAATAAACGTTCGTCATTTATTTTAGTAAATGGACAAAATGGCATGTCTTCAAATAATTTTTCTCGATACTTACCTTGTCCTAATCTAGAAGATATTAGTCTATCTTTATTCGTTTTAGATTTATTCGAGTCATCAATTTCTTTAATTTCGTTAGCTTCTTTTTTTGATAAATGTTCATAACTAATTAAATCATTAGAATAAGTAACAAAGGGTTTGAAATAATATACTAAAACATTTGAATTGGTTTTTAATTTTAAAATCGATAAATAAGAAATGTTAGGTATACCTATGTTTCTTAATAATTTATAAAATATTGAATTAGAGTTTATATATATTCTTGGAGGGTTTACTTTTGATTTATAAAATTCAAAAATTAATTTATCTGGATGATTATTTAACGAGCACTTTAAATTTTTCCATTTTTGGGGCATATCTTTAGTTATATCAATTGTTGATTTTACTTTATTAATAGTTTTAGTTCCAAAATATCTACTTTGAGGTTCTTCAAATTCTTGTTTTAAATCTTCTAACATTTTATTTAAATCTTTTTTTAAAAAAAATCCATTAATAGAGTCAGGAAAGTCATCAAAAAAATCTTTCAATTCGTCAGATTCGTTACCTACATATAATTTTGCTTCTCCATTTCCTGTACCGTTCTTGTTCTTTAAAAATGAATCTGCCAAAGTTATATTATTTAAAGCATCTAAAACTTCGTATTCTTCGTTAAGTATTTTTACTTTTTCCATAATTCCAGCTCCTTTGTCATAGTTATTATAAAATACTTTAATAATAACTTATACACTATTTTTAGAATTATTTTAGTTTTATTAATGATTTAATTTTAAGAAGCTCTTAAATATTATACGAATACCCAAAATCCCACCTAAATAAATAGGTGGGTTGTTTTACGTGTCAAATACGTGTCAATTTAGTTCAGTTTATATCTGTTTTGTCCGAAAGTTAATCCTTTAAAATACTATAGTTATAGCCATTTCGGTTATATACTAAAGTATAAAATTGGACTTCCAGGACGCTAACAGAGCTTTATAGCTCACAATTAAAAAAGAAACCCCATT
>ERZ1023497.358-NODE-358-length-12632-cov-75.851872_pt1 | contig 12632 bp, 12 predicted proteins | sample MGYA00380543_ERZ1023497 | MGnify/ENA primary metagenome ERZ1023497 (study PRJEB33173, sample SAMEA4830384) | metagenome | study: EMG produced TPA metagenomics assembly of the PRJEB25223 data set... | reverse complement strand
CTAAATCCATATCAAATGAAAAATCTAAATTATATGAACTTAGCTCCTTACGGAAAAATCTTTCATGCTCATTATACCAGTACTCATAGCTCAAATCACCTTCACCTTCTAAAGCAGCAAATGCTTCCGTAACTTCATTCATCGGTGTGATACTAACTTTTGTGAATTGTATAATACATAATGGTTCACTTTTACCATTTAAAATAATCCCATACTGTCCTACTGCTGGTAAACCTTCTCCATCTATATCATGTAAACATTTTGCTGAACAAGTTGCTCTTTTCACACCTTGAACAACCAATTCTCCTAAGTCATTGCCCATTGCTTCTGAGCCATCTCCAAACATCCATGCTTCAGGCTGACTTTGCGATAACTTATGCTTCTTTTGAAATTGTTCCCAATACGTTTTTACACTTTCCATTATTATCCCCTTTCTATTTGAAACCTAGACAAAAATGATATTTCTAAATATCAAATTCCTTTAACTTTCACGTATACATATTGATATATCTTTTCCAAAGCATACTTAATATTTACTATACTTTCAAATGTATATGAGAGACATACAATATTTTTTTCACTTCCATTTTCATGCCACAAAGTTCCCTAACTTTAACCGTTTTCTCAGCCTAAATGGGTATATTTTATATATTAAATTTCTCGATTTTTCTTGTTACTAAATATGAATACCCAACAAATATACAAAAAAATATTATATTAACAACTTACGAAGTAGACTGGATTGGAAGCAAAGATAAATTTAATAATTACCTATGTAATGTTAGTAACTCTAATAATCTATTATATTTTTTCTATTTTCACCCTATTAAACATAGTTATTTATAAAATAATTACAAAAACACACTAAAAAACATAAATAATATTTCTACTATAATTGAATTAAATCAAAGTAAAAGTAGATATTTTTCACTTCTAACGATATTATTAATAAAGCCCCATTTAGAAATTTTATATCATAGAAAGGAGTTATTCATACAATTGATTTTCTAATTAGTTAATCTTAGGAAAGGAGCTTAGCAATGCAAAAATCAAAAGCTATAAAAGAACTATTCAAAGTTCAAGATACTAAAAGTAAATTTAAAATTATAAAAGATTATGATTTAAAATTTAAAGGTTTTTCAAATATCACAATCGATCTACTTGAACAAAATGAAAAATATATTTCCAATCAGATTGCAAGTGCACACAATATTAAAAAAATAACAAACATTATTAAAGGTAGCCAAAAACAAGAACAGAACTTGGATTATTTATTATCATTTGAAAAGATATCTGAAAAATATAAGAAAGATTTTAACGGGTTAATTGCTATATTTGAGAATGATAAGTATGGAGAATTAACCGAAAAAATTGTAAATAATTTTACTATAGATAATCAACAAGAAAAGTATCAAAGTTCAAGCAAAGACGAGAATAAAGAAGCAATTTTGCGAGAAATTATACAATCCTTAGAGTTAAAGATACAGATTAAAGATCAAAAAATAGATGAACTACTTAAATCGAACAAAAAGATGGAAAAAGAAATTAAAAACTATGAAGAGTTAACTGGAAAATTAAATGATACTCTCAAAGTTAAAAAATTCGAATTAACTGAAAAAAATGAAATTTTAAATGACACCATGAGTGAATTGGAACAATTAAAAGAGCAATCTCAAAAGAAAGAAAAACATTCTCTGCACTCTCAAAATATTAAAGATAGTAAAATCAATATAATTGGCGCTCCAGATTTATGGAAACTAGAAAGCACTGAAAATACACATTTCTATAGTGAAGAGGAAATTGATAGCTTTATAAATAATTTTAATAATAACGAAAATTCAAGATTTTACGTTGTGAAATTTGGTGTTACTTCATATGCTTCTAGGAAACTTAAAAAGCAAATAAAAGCTATTTTTATAAATAATAAAGAAGAATATATAAAAATAATAAAAGGAGAATAAAAAATGAAAAATAATTGGGAAAAGGTAGATTTAATTGGCATTCTTGCTACAGAAGAGGAAATTAGTAAAGCTTATAATAAAGAAAATATTTTTATAAATTCTAATGACTTTATTCAATTTTACATAAAGCTAATATCAACAACGCCTTATGATTATCCAAATTTAGACAACAAGACTAAATATATAGCCTGTTTTTCAACTAGTTTACACGATTTGTATAAAGACGATACTAGCAAATCTCACTATGAAAGAATAAATGATTTTTATAATTTTATTTATGATAAATTTGTTTGCTTAAATGTAGAGCAAAAAGAAGATTATACAATTCTTAACAAATATTTTTATAATGGTCATATTAAAGAAGTATTACCTCGACCATCAAAAATTGAGCAAGCCGATGTATTACATCCAGTACCAATATTCAATAAAAGTAATGCATCCAATGACATAAATAGTTTTTTACACGATTTATCTAAAAATTCAAAATTCGGAAATAATTCACACATATCTAAAGAATTAGATGATACTCCTGAAATGATTTTCTATGAAGATGATGATAATGACATATTTGCTATAGGAGAAATCAAATCATTTGATTTTAATGAAGATAGTGGAATTTCTTTCAATTTCGATGAAAGAATACATTATTTTAAATTGGAAGAAGAAGATTATAAAAGTTTAATAGTAAATAAAAATAATGTAGCATTTATAACTACTTTTTTAATTCAAAAAATTGAAGGTAAAATTTTAAGAGATACCGAAAATATTATTGAACTTGAAACTGATAAGAAAGCAAAAAAAGATGAAATAGAAGAAAAATTTTTAAATCATTTTATAGATAAGCTCACTAATGAAAATTTAGTTTATAGTAAAAAAGATATTTTGAATTTTCACACTGCTATGAAGACATCAAAATTGGTTATATTATCTGGAATGAGTGGTACAGGAAAATCAAAGTTGATTAAAGCCTATGCAAACGCTCTAGGTTTAAAAGATAACTTTAAATTTATACCCGTTAGTCCAAGTTGGACAGAAGATTCAGACATTATTGGTTATGCGGATACTTTAAATATGATTTATAGACCCGATGATCATGGCTTAATAGAAACTCTTATACAAGCAAAACTTAACCCTGACAAACTATTTATAGTTTGCTTTGATGAAATGAACTTAGCCCGTATAGAACATTACTTTTCACAATTTTTATCTTTGTTAGAATCAGATGTAGATAACCGTAAATTGCAATTATACAATAAGGAACTAGGCGGAAAACTATATAATTCTTCAAAATATAATCATGAAATTACTATCGGAAAAAACGTTAGATTTGTAGGTACTGTCAATATAGATGAATCAACTCACCATTTTTCAAATAAAGTATTAGATAGGGCTGATTTAATCACTTTAGAAGTAATGCCATTTAAACAATTAGTTAAAATTGCTAACACTGAAAAAATCAAAACTACAGAAGGTATTTCTTTCGAACAAGAATATATTGAAAGTTTCTTTAAAAACAGTAAAACTATAGATTTAGATAATGACACTATTGAGTTTTTACAAGAAATACACAACATACTATTAACTATAAACAACCAATCTGGCATAGGCCCTAGGGTCATAAAACATATTGATTATTATTTAAAAAACATTCCTAACTATGAGGGTGTCTTAAGTTATGGAGAAGGTCTAGACTTTCAAGTTATTCAAAGAATCTTATCAAAAATCAGAGGTTCAAGAGAAGAACTGGAATTTCTAATAGGTTCATATAACCCAGATAATAATTCAGTAATTTCTTCTTATTTATTATCACTGATGGATAAATACGAAAATATTTCTGATTTCACAAATTCTAGAAAGGTAATTCTAAATAAATCTAAGGAGTTATATATAAATGGCTTTACATTCTAACTTAGATATAATTGTTAGTAATAGATACCAAGAGAAGGTATTTAATATTAATTTCAAAGAATCTATAAAAGACATAAATTTTGAGAAAGACGTATTATCCTTCAAAGAGTACCATGCTATGAAATTTCGGCATAAATCTCTTGATTATAAAGAGAAGATATATTTTAATGGTTTCGATATCATTGTAGATGATATATTGAAAATTGATAAGAACGGTAATAGTTATCTTTCAAATGCTACACTAGACATAATTAATTACAATAGTAACAATGACCAAAATGTACTAGTGCCTGGTTATTATTTATTAACTTTGGTCAATGAAAAAACTAAATATGCAATTATTAAAATAGTCCCAAAAGATTTTAATGACGAAGAATGGAAATCTTTATATGAAGATGTTAATAACTACTTAAATGGTTTAGCAAATTCGTTTATCAATAAAAATAACATTAAAGTAATTCAAAATAAAAAAGATAGTAATTTACATGATAAAATTAATTTTATTAATAAATACTATATAAAAATTACCAATTCTATAAATCAACTAATAGTAAACCCCAGACTAACAATTCAAAAAAAATATAATTGGGTACCTAAGCATACACAACCGCCTGTCGATAAAAATACTTTTAAATATTCATCTAAATACCCAAGTAGAAAACACGATTTATATACTTATAAAAGGATTATTAATGTTAATATTCCGGAAAATATCTGGCTTAAATCTGTAATTGAATTTTTATTAAAAGAAATTAACTCAATTGATAAAGAAATTACTTTAAAAATTGAAAATGAAACGTCTAAACATAATTCAAAATATAAAAGTGAAATCAAAAAAGCCAAAATCACAAAATATAATTTAGAACAATCCAAAAAAAATATAGTTGCAATTAAAAATTTAATAATAAAGTTAAGACTCACTGAATGGTATAATCAAGTTTCTTATAAAAACAATATAATGCCAACTCAATCATCACTTATGAATAAAAATTATAATTTTTTATATAAATGGTTTGTAGAATTTAATAAAAGTAATCTTGATTTCATTTTTTCAGAGCAAGTATTGAATTCATGGAAAAAAACAGATGAACTGTATGAGATTTGGTGTTATATCAATATAATTGAATTAATAAGGAGCAGTGGTTTTATTCCTGTAAAAGGGTGGATTTTCAATGGAGATATTCACAATGATCTCGATGAAGGTACTTATGTAACTATGAAAAGAGAAGAAGTCACTTTAAATATTCATTATAATGCGTTACTTAAGTATAAGAGCTCTGAAACTGATACGATAAATCCACTTTATACTGGAAACAGAAAAAACAAACCGGATATTAGAATTGATATTTTTGTAGGTGGTATATATTTAAAAAGTATACCAATGGAAGCTAAGTACAGAAAATTAAAAAATATAACTGATGCAAACCAAGGAGCTTTAAAACAATTACTTGCTTACAGAGATTCTCCTAAATCTTTATTGCACTTAGCGGGCGCTAAAGACATAAGAAAAAATAACCATACGGTTATTACAAAAGTCATTATTTTATATCCTAAAGATACTAATTCTAATTCTAGAACAGATATACTGTCTATTGAACATGGTTTATTATTCTATGAATTTGGCCCCAATTATATAGATTCATCGTTAAAAACTACTTTAATTGATGAAATTAATGAAGCATTTGAAATTTACAATGACATCTATTAAAAACTATAAATTAACAGGTCTACTTATTAAATTGTAATAAGCGTTTAAAAGCTGAGCAAACATTTGCTCAGCTAATTTTTTATTAAGTATGCGTCTACTTGTTTTGGTTATTATAAACCTTACCGATGTCGCCTTTTTATATCATTACAGAAAAATACGGTTATAAACTTATTATCGTCTATAACCGTACTTTTATTTTTATCATTTTCTCTCCATTATCTTCCTTCTTTGCGTTCTCTTTCTTTTAGTACATAGCTTAGTAAGTCTAACATAAGACGTGCGGCAGTCTGACCTGTCATGCCCGTTGGATCATACATCGGCGCCACTTCTACTAAGTCAAAGCCCACGACTTCATTATGTTTTGCTACGGCTTTTAATAATTCATTTACTTCATCATATAGTAATCCACCTGGAGATGGTGTCCCTGTCCCTGGTGCAATCGAAGGATCTATGCCATCAATATCAATCGTAATATAGAGTTTTTCACCTTCTGGGATAAGTGCAGCTAAACCATCTGGCCCTTGTTCACGCATTTGTTTGGGTGACAATATAGTTGCACCATAATCACGTGCAGCATCAACATCTTCTTTTAGACTACTGCTTATTCCTCGGATACCGTATTGATATATATTTTTCACATGATCCATTTCAGATAAGCGTCTAATACAACTACCATGACCATATCGCTGTCCTGAACGATGATCTGCCCAATCTAAATGGGCATCAATTTGTAATACATGGAATGGCCCTAACTCTTCAAGACCTTTACCGGTCGCTGCTGTAATGGAATGATCGCCGCCGATTATGACTGGCATCACACCTTTATCAACAATGCGTCGTAATGTTGCTTCGGTATTATCATGACTTTGCATAAGGTCCCCATGGACGATATCGACGTCACCTATATCAAAGACTTTCCACTTAGGACCTAAATAAGTGATGTCATTTTCAATATCATACGCACCATCCAAGCCAAAGCTATATAATGTAGAACCTTCTCTGACACCTCTAGGACCCATGCGTGCACCTGATTTCCATTGTGTTCCCATATCATTTGGTACACCAATCACTGCTACATCTGCATTGAGTTCCTTCAATTTGTCAATATCGTCACATACGGGGTATTTACCAAACGTACAAATTCCGGTAAATGGTAAATTTAATGTTTGTTTTTCTTCTGGATTCATCATAATAAAATACCTCCATTTATTTAAAAGTTTAGATACAATTAGGCTTCAAAGACTTTTCATACATGGTTGCAATTAAGATAGCGATTGAAATGATGCCAAAAGCTAATGGGGTTAACATACCTAAGGCACCTGCTAAATGTTCATTGTGAAACAATTCCACAAATGAACTATATACCGCAGTAGAAATCGCAATACCAAAGGAATAACCTAACGAACTCGCCATTTTATAAATACCTGAGCCGATACCTACTTTATCGTCACTCACATGAACTAATAGTGTATCTAGTGACGGTGTTGCGTATAAACCAATACCAATACCTGCAATTAAAAATCCGATAAACACTACGATGATGTATGGTAAATTAGGTAAAAATGTAAAAGCCCCAAAACTCATACCAACGCTGGCAATAATAATTGAAATAAACATTGGTTTGTATGGTCCAATCTTTTGTAATAAGCGCTCACCTACACGAATCATTAATAACAAGGCTACAATATTACCTAATGTTAATAACCCTGTTTCAAATGCTGTAAAGCCTCTCCCAACTTGAATATAAGTATTCGCTACAACGATTGTACCTGCGATACCATTTTGTAAAAAATTAGTTAGTACCGCACCGGTAAATGGTTTGGACTGAAATAATTCAAAATCTATAAACTGATGTTTTCTCGTTCTTTCAAAAAAGATAAATGCAAACGTTAATACGATAGACGCTATAAACAAAGCAACTATAGGGAAGCTTAACCATCCTAAGTCTTGCCCTTGGGTAACAATAATATTAATCACTAATAGTGTTACAACGAAAATTGAAAAACCAATGATATCAAATTTCTCTTTATTCACTTTAGCTACTTTTGTTTCTTCAATATTTTTCAGTAAAAACATTGCAATAACTGCAATCACAATCGACAGTATAAATATCATTCGCCAGTCAAAGTAAGTTGCGATTAAACCACCAACAAATGTCGTTATACCACCACCACCCCAAGAACCAAAGGACCAATAACTCAAAGCCCGTTGACGTTCACTTTCTTGAAAGGTAGTTTTTATCAAGGCTAATGTGGCAGGCATAACAAGCGCTGCTGATAATCCTTGTAGTACTCTGGCAACAATGAGTAACACCGGTTCTGTTGCTACAATGACAAGCAATGAACCAACGATACTTATCACTAAGCCAACATACGTCATTTTCTTTCTCCCAAGCCTATCAGCAATACCGCCACCAACGACAATAAATAAGCCACAAAACAGCGAGGTTAAACTTGTGGAAATATTTAAGATACCTGATGACACTTTGAGATCTTTTTGCATTGTCGGTATGATATTAATCATTGATTGTGCAAACAGCCAAAACGTTAATATTGCTAAAACCATGCCTAAAATATACAAATCTATTTGTCTTTTAGCTTTCATGGCAATCCCCCTTTGATTTGAAGGTTCCTTCAAATTAATTGAAGTTTAGCACCATGATTATCATTCGGCAAACAGATTTCTGAATAGTCTGATATTTATAACTTTTATAATTCACTAACAAAACAGGATAACATCAAGGTTTAGTTACATTATTTTGCGATAATATGTCAGCAGTTATAAAATTTATTTATATGCTTATAAAAGTACTTAACTTACAACAGAAAAAAGCATTAAGTAGCTCAAGGTTACTTAATGCTTGGACTTATTCTACGTCAAAATAAGTTTTACAAAATGCGATAAAATGCTTGATATCCGTATTCATCGTTTCTTCTCTATAGAATAACCATGTGTTCCTCATAATATCCTCACCATTTTTAAATTTTAAATCTTTCATATAAAATTGGTCATCTTCTACAATGCAAGACTTAGGAACAATGGCATAGCCCATCCCTTTTTCAACAAATTTTTTACAGATTTCAATTTTATCAGTTTGGCAGATATTTCTTGGGTACGTATCGTAACGTTCATTCCACCAGTCGTTGCTTAATTTCGTAATAGAATTTTCTAATTCAATATAGGTATTAAAATTTTGATGTGATTTATAAACAATGCGGTATTCTTTTGGCAATTGCTTCAAATTGATTGGTTTATTACTAATTATGGTTAACGGATCTTGTTTCAACAACATTTTTTTGCCGTACCAATCGTAGTCTCCTGTTAAAATACCAACATCCAAATCATTGTTTTCCAACTGCTCTAAAATTTCTACACTCCAACCACTCGTCATAGCAATATAAATATCTGAATATGCTTCATAGTACTGTTTCATTAATTCTGGCATCGTATATATAGCAAAATTAGTATTCGCTCCTAATTTCATGTTCCCTTTGAGTCCTTCTCGCAGTTCGTTAATATGCGACTTTAAGTTTTGAATTTCAAATAGCACTTTGTTTGAAAATTGAACGAGATATTCACCCTCTGGCGTGAATTTAAATTGATTCCCTACTTTTTCTATAATTTTAATCCCAAAATCTTTCTCAATTTTCTTCAATCTATATGATAATAACGGTTGAGACATAAACAAACGTTTCGCAGCCTTAGTAAAACTTTGTTCCTGATTGAGCATCGCTAAAATTTTATAATCTTCTTCTTGCATCATAAATCCCCCTTATTCAACCCACTCATATTCATTTTACACTAGAATTTAGATATTTTCCTTTTCTAATGGCTACTATTCAATTGTCATTTCTATAACTCTAATTTTTATTTTTAAAGAATAAGCAACTCTTTTCATAGAAAAAACACCTCCGTATAAATTCATTTTATATGAATTCAACGAAGATGTTTTTATCCCCACAAATTGAGGGCAGTTCATCTACCCGTTTAAATTGAATGATTTTTTATTATAAGGGGCTTTTTAACGCGGTATGATTTTGGTGATCCAGCAGACAAAGCGTGGTCAAAATTCCAACGTATTAGAGATAACATTGAAAAAGAATAAAAGCATTCAATGAGTCCGAAACTTAAATAAAATGCTCAATCTTATATCATATTTAATCCAGACATTTCATTAACAATGATTTCATTTCTATATCCTTTATATAATAATATGCCATCTTTCCCTCTTTATAAAAATTAAGCACACCTCTTTTATACAAAGTTCTCAAATGATGAGATGTTGTAGCAATACTTAAGCCTAAGGTTATAGATAAATCACAAACACATAATTCCTGTTCTTTAATTAAAGCTAAAATGATTTTTAACTTATTCTCATCACTAATCTTTAATAATGTATCAATAAGATGCTGGGGTTTTGCTTCTTGTAAAAAACTCATAGCATTATCCACTTTTGCTTCGTGAACACAAATGACGTCACAAATTTTATTGCTACTCATAATTAATCACACCTTAATTTAGAATATAAATCCTAATATTGTTTGAATCGTCTCATTTTCAATAATAATAAATAATCCTAATACTATATAAATAATAGCCATAATCCAACGACTCAATTTCTCAACGATTTCACCCACTCCAGGAATGCTAGATAATTTTTGTGCTGTGAATACTAAACAGAAGATTAAAACTAAGAATACACTTAAAGTAGTAAGTAATTCTACAATATCTAATGTTACAAAATAAGGAACAAATAAACCAATATTATCGGCACCACAACTGGCTATCGTGACTATGGCAACAGTGCCTACTAATTTTGATAGACCTTTTTTGCTTAATTCTTTTTTAGCTCTTTTTTCTCCTTCACAATCATCATAAATAGCAACTTTTATACCTAAGTAAATTGGAATTAAACCTAATAAACCGAGTATCCATTGCTCTGGAACATAATTTAGGACAAATGCTAAAAATAAGCTGATTAAAATTAAGATAACAGATCCTAAATACTGACCTAAATAAATATCTTTATATTCTTTTTTAGTCTTTGCTCTCGCAAAAAATATTAATAATATCACTAATAAATCTACCGCAGTAGCAATGTAAAGTACTGCTGCAGTTCCAATAGTCTGAATCATAGTGCACCTCGTTCAAATATGTATTTGAATGAATTGTATCATGTTTGGTGTTCATTTATGAATTGTAAAAATTGGGAAAGCGGAATTTTTATAGAAAATTATATAAAATTAGAGAAACATTGCCCATAGATAAACAATATTTCTCTAATTCGCTATTTATTAACAAAATAATGGGAAGTTACGGTTTGCGTTGCAAATGAATTATTTTGATTTATAACTTGCGCTTGTGATTTGACCTCCGTCAACAATCACATCTTTATCTTGGAATGGTTCATTATTAAAGAAACGGTTTAAAATATCTTTTGTACCTTCTTCAATACGTTGTTGTGCTTCTAAAGTCATACCTGAATAATGTACTGTCATCGCATTTCTTGGCATTGTTCTCCATGGATGATCCGCTGGTGCTGGTTGTGGATACCATACATCTCCGGCATATCCTTGGATATGTTTGGCATTTAAAAGTTCTACTAAATCATTTGTGTTTACTATTTTACCTCGTGCAGTATTAACTAAATAACTGCCAACTTTCATACGGCTTAATACGTCATAATCAAATAAATTATCTGTATCTGGTGTAAGTGGTGCATGAATAGTAATGGCATCACTTGTAGACACAAGTTCGTCGAAATTAACAAATTTTGAATTTTCATTGTCTTTTTGATTTATTGGATCATAATGTTGAATCTTAACGTTAAATGGTGCTAAGCGCTCAGCAACTAATTGACCAATTCTACCAAAACCAAAGATACCAATTGTTTTGTTTTGTAATTCGTGTGCATGATTTCCCACTTTAGATAGATTCCATTCACCTTCAACAGATTGACGGTGACCTTCTTCATAGTTACGTAATAAAATTAATAAATCCATAACTGCATGTTCTGCAACACTAACTGTATTACTACCTGTTACTTCTACAACACCAACATTATTTTCACTAGCTGCTGCTAAATCTACATGGTCAGAACCTACACCAGCTGTAATTGCTAATTTTAAGTTTGGTGCTTTTTCAAGACGTTCTTTCGTCATATAAGCTGGATAGAATGGTGCACTAATAACAATCTCCATATCTGCTAAATGTTTATCTAAGTCTGCCTCATTATCAGTTAATATAACAAGTTCATGGCCTTTTTCTTCTAAAAATGGTTTTAAACCAATTGCCTTTTTAGTATTTAATGTTTGATTTTCTTCGCCTTCTACATACTCTGGAAATAATGCTACAATTTTCATAACCTTATACACTCCTATAATTGTTTTTAATTACCTGACTATCAATGCAACAAAAAAATACCTGACACTATTCGCATATACCACCCCCTTGAATAAATGATTATTCAAGCGTAGTTAGCAAACAGCACCAGGTACCTTACACCAGCACGCTTATTCTATTGATTTATCAAAAACAAATATTGATACTACTTCATCATCAGTAAAATCAACATCGGTAAATAACTTTACATAATTGGCTCCGACTAATTTTTCTATTTCGTCGATATTAATTTCGTCATATAGATTTTTCACTTCTTGTGTCCGTGCATGACGTACCATTTCTTCATTACGTTCATCGCGTAAGTAAAAGTTTTCTACTTTACTCAACGCGCCAGTCATAAACGCTATTGCCCAGTTCCCTTTAAAATCTACTTCGATTTTTTCAGGTCCTTTAGCAACATATTGTTTACGATAGGACCGAACAAGATTTGCAAAAGCTTGCTCTTTTTGTCGTTTATCTATTTTAGCTCACCTTTTCTATTTAAGAAGCGTTTTCAATTAGGTTACATTTTAAATTTTTCAAGAGATTCGCTCATATTTTAGACAAAAGTACTTTTATTACTTAGTTGAATTAATTTCGATAAAAATTAACAAACCGTATCATTGTATAGTCCTTCTACCATATTTGTTATTTTTTCACATAAATCATTAAAA
>ERZ1023497.351-NODE-351-length-12788-cov-63.544098_pt1 | contig 12788 bp, 9 predicted proteins | sample MGYA00380543_ERZ1023497 | MGnify/ENA primary metagenome ERZ1023497 (study PRJEB33173, sample SAMEA4830384) | metagenome | study: EMG produced TPA metagenomics assembly of the PRJEB25223 data set... | reverse complement strand
AAACGCTGGCCTTCTTTTTCCTTAACTTGTTCTACTTCTTTATCGCTCATATTTTCTGGTGCTTTTTCATCGGGAACTTCGATGATTTCTACTTTCGAATAGGCACCTAAACGTTTTTCATATTCTGCAATGGCTTGTTTCCAGTATTTCTCTTTTAATTTACCTACTGTGAGTATTGTTATCTTCATTTTTATCCTCCGAGTTTAGTGAAAAGTATAAGTTATTAGACTTATCCACAAGTTATACACTTATTCACACTATTCCCTCTTATTATAACAGTAATGTATACTGCTTTTTAATAATTTTTACGTTTTATCAACAAAAAAGAAAGAATAACCTGTGTATTTGTGGATAACCCTGTGTATAATGTGGGTATTTCTATGTTAATTGTGCACATCTCTGGATAACTTTGGACAAAACAGTGGATAAGTTGACGGTTGTCTTACATACTTATTCACAAACTTAACCTTTTCTTCATAAAATCCTCGTCTAATCCTTACAAAATACCATGTTATCCCCTGGTTATATTTATTCGATTACTGTATATTTAATCTGTGTTAAGACATAGGGTTGTATAACCATGTACGATTTATGATGACGGCTAACAAAAAAACCTATATCTCCTTATGAGATATAGGTTAAATATGTATCTTAAATGATGTCTATTATGTGAGTTCCTTAAGTAGTCGCTAAACTTTTCCAGTTAAGTCTGTTCATATACCAACCAGTACATTAGCTTATGCATTAATAGTCCCTCTTTATACGCTATTCAACATGTCTATTGATGCGCAATAGATGACTGGTTTCTAAATACGCTTATATAAAGCTTTTAAAGCATTACTTCTTTATTTATAAAGATTAGTAGTGCTTATGCAAATGCTAGAGCAATTGCATTCTTTTAAAAAACTCATCCTTGCGAGGGTGGGACTACGAAAATATTGGATTACATTAGCTTATACTAATGCATTAAGAGTCCCTAAACATCATAGATGTTAGGGACTCTATACCTTATAACGTATATATTGGTGTGGCATTGGCTTTGTCGGTATCGCACAGAAGTACTTCTTTTTCTGTGTCGATATCATTTTCGTTAAGTAATTGACCGACGCTCATGCGTGCGAGATCTTTCATATTATTGTCTTGTGATAAATGGGACAGGTAAATGCGTTTGGTACTACCCGTGATGACGTCTGTCATGGCACGACCTGCGTCTTCGTTGGAAACATGGCCCATATCGCTGAGGATACGTTGCTTGGTCTTCCAAGGGTAACCGCACATGCGTAGCATATCCACATCGTGATTGCTTTCAAAGACGAATGCATCGCTGCCTTGAATCATGCCTTTCATGCGATCTGAGACGTAACCTGTGTCTGTTAAAATCGTAAATTTCTTATAGTTATTATGGAAGATATAGAATTGTGGATCAATGGCATCGTGTGACACGTTAAACGATTCGATATCGAATCCGGCTAATGATTTTGTTTCGTATGGATTGAAGATAAATTTTTGGTCCATTGGAATTTTGCTGTCTTTCTTTTCGATGGCTGTCCATGTTTTTTCATTGGCGTAAATTGGCAACTTATATTTACGTGCTAACACCCCGAGTCCTTTAATATGATCCGAATGCTCGTGCGTCACCAAGATACCATTCAAATTTTGTATCTGTTTGTCTATTTGTCCAAATAGTTCTTCCATTTTCTTTCCTGTCAAACCTGCGTCGACAAGGATACTGCCTTTATCACTTTCCACATAAGTGGCGTTTCCTGTACTACCACTCGCTAATACACTCATACGTATCAAGCGATTCACCCTTTCTAATCTATAAACATTGTTTAACGTTATTATTGCTGGGCAGACTACGGTTTATGTGCCGTCAACTTGCCCTCTGTCTAATTGATGCTATTTGTAAAGTGCAATCAGCAACGCTATCATAACTTTTCCTTATATCGTTATAAAAGTTACAAGCATACTGCACTTTTCTAAAATATTAACCATCTTATGATTATCTTCTCAATGATAAATCAACATGATTTCGACTTTTTTTATAATATCTTTTCGCGTTATTTAACTTTTCCATAATACGTTATTAACAGTATTTAATTTTAACATACTTTTGACTTCACTTCTGTGTATATTGTTTATTTTAACAAGCATCTTTTTCAAAAATTCTTAAATAAAACTCAAACAATCCAAAAAAGCACACCTTCAAAAGGTGTGCTTAAGTAATCCACATTATTCTTCAATAATTTTTGGACTGTCTGATACGGCTTCGACATAGTAGGTCTTAATCTTATCGCCGTGTTTGACTTTAATTTCCCAATTGGCTTCGAGTACTTGTACGTTCGGCTCTTTAACAACGGTATAGTAGCCAAGTCGTGCATTGGTTACTTCATCATTCCGCTTCAAGTAACGATTATAATACAGTGCTTCTATGGCGCTCTTAGCTGAGTTCACTTGTTTCTTATCGTTATTCGCACCTTCTGATGGCGCAATCGATTTCATTGCGGTTTGCTTATAGCTCGTTGCTTTACCTTCATTATTGACGTTAAATTCAAGTCTCGCTTTATTATTGTTCATAATTGGATAGTCATGATACGTTTGTTCAAAGGTCACTTTGTCGTTATCAATATTACTCATTTCGTAATTCTTACCTTTATAGACATTGTCTTTGACGTAGGATTTTAATGCGGTATATTGATCATTTCCGACATCGACCGCATTATTGATATCGCCTTTTGCTCTGGCACCGGAATCTTCACTTGAGATCTCAGAGCGTGATTTTGCATAAGATGAAAAATCAAATGACCGTGCAGTCAGTAATTGCATTTTCAAACCTTTAACACTTGGAAGGTTATCAGGAATTGTAATTTCTTCTTGTTTAAAATTCACAGCATTTTCTTCTTCGCTATCATTGATATGCGATTTATTCACCTTATCAATATAAATAATCACTAAGCTAATATTGACTAGAATAAACACGAAAATAAATAAGGTTTTGGCTCGTTTCCAGTTCATTTATTCTAGCCTCCCATCTTCGTATGCACGCCATTCACCGTTATATTGTACATACCATTGTGGTTTAAATTCGCTATTGCGTTGAATTTCAATATCACTTTTATCTGGTTTTTCTTCCATTCTGTAACCAATCGTCATGTTCGTCACATCTTCAAAGTTAATTTCTGGGTTGTTGGCCAACTCTGAACGTACCGTTTCAGCACCAGGCAATTTCGTTTCGTCTCCGCCACTGTCAATTGTGACATTGGCTTTAAGCAATGCACGTGCATAACTGAAGACGCCTTTATCTCCCCAAGATACTTTGATATTGTTTAAATTTTCATCGTTAAATGTTGGACGACCGTTTAAGAACATTTGATAGGTAAGTTCCCCATTTTTATTATCTATATTGAATAAGCGATAATCATCAGTAAAACCGCCGTGGTTATTAATATAGTCATAGGTACTTGGTATACTATCTTGCATGTTAGTTGAACGGTTTTCATCTTCTGAGAGGTTAGTATAACGATACTTTTCAGTTTCATCATTATAATTCGCCACACCTGTATTATTGTTATAGGTTGCGGTACCGCTCTTCGTACTACGTACAACGACAGAATCATTGAATAATATAGAGTTCATCGTATCAACACTGATGCGGTTGTAAATCGTATGATATGATTTCATCGCTTCTGGTGCTTTTGGTGCAAAGATATGTGTCGCTCTATCAATCGTATCTTTATTCGTTATGATTTCTGAGTATGGATTCATTTTTTTATGTTGTGATTGCATCACTTTTTTAATGTTATTTAATTTTGCGGAAGTGGTCATACGCACAACGTTATGTCTATCGCCACTAATCGCATAAAGTTTCACATTGCCATCTTTGTTATTGTCGATGATAAGTCGATCGAATTTAAAATTATTCGGTACTTTGGCATCGATATTCAGCGCTTGGCCTAAGTAAGTTGCTAATGGCATGTCATAGCTGAAATCAAGTACGAGAAACTCATCCGTTAAATCTGGAATGATTAAGTTGTGGTTGCTGTGCATTTGTTCAGCATGCAATACGCGATGGTTCTTTAATGGCTTTAATATGGTTTCGATATTTTGCTTTGTCGCTTCCATGCCTTCAGTCTGGTCACCTTTAGAGTGAACCACTTGATAGGGTGTAATGATTTGATCCATACCTTGATTCAACGGTTTGCCAATTGAATTGGGCTCATAATCTTTGCTGTTGCTACCTTGGTTATCTACATTGGCTAAATCAGGTGAGAAATTCCAAGTCATATAGGTTAACACGACGCTCATTAAGACAAGAAGGATGAGGATAATCGATTTAATTAATTCTTTACTCCGCATCCCAATCACCATCTTCTAGAACTTCACAAGGAAGTGTAATAAAGATTGACGTGCCTTGTCCTTCTACGCTGTTTGCCCATATACGACCGTTGTGTGCTTCAACGATTTCTTTAGAAATGGCTAAGCCTAAACCTGTACCACCCATTTTACGTGTACGTGCTTTATCTACACGATAGAAGCGGTCAAATATTTTATCTACTTTATTAATTGGAATACCAATCCCATTATCTTTCACACGAATGGTCATACGATTATATAACGTATTCTGTTTCACGTGAAACTCGACACGTTTATCGCCACGAGAGTATTTCATCGCGTTCGTTATGACGTTGTCAAACACTTGGGTCATCTTATCTGGATCGATTTCCGTAAAGATGGTTTCGGTTGGTACTTCACGCACAAATGTCGTATCTTTTGCTGACATTTCATGGCGGTTAATGATTTTATTAATAAACATATTAAAGTCGACAATTTCTTTGGTAATTTGCTCTGATTCATTGTCCATTTTAGATAATTGTAATAGGTCATTAACAAGACGAATCATACGTTCTGTTTCTTCACGTGTAACGGATAGGAATTGTGGTGCTAATTCGCCATCTTTCCAAGCACCACTTTCGAGTGCCTCGATATAACTGTTCATGGAAGTCAGTGGCGTACGTAATTCATGTGACACGTTCGCAACGAATTCACGGCGTTCGCGTTCTACTTGTTGTTGTTCTGTTACATCATGTAGCACGGCAATATAACCTGTCACAAAACCAGTTTCTTGTACAATCGTACTAAAGTTAACCCGGGCAATAATACCTTCATTTTCATTAATATCTAATAAGAAGCTATCATTATTTTCTTGAATTTCATCTAATGAGAAATCTTCTTCGAGTTTAAGCACTTTAAGCATGTGGTCACCGATAATGTCTTCTTTCATTGTGCCCATCATAGTGAGTGCCATGTCATTGACAATGCGCACACGGCCACGACGGTCGGTTGCAATGATACCGTCACTCATATGTGTGATAACGGAATCGAGACGGCGTTTCTCACTTTCGGTATTCGCTTGTGCTTCTTGAACACGTTTGGACAGATTGTTAAAGGCGAGTGCGAGCTCACCGATTTCATCGTTACCATAGATTTTCACACGTTGTGTATAGTTACCTTTAGACATTTCAACGGTTTGGTTCCGCATGTCTGTAATCGGCTTTGTAATGGTACGCGCAATAAAGAAACCGAGTATCACGGTAATCAATAGTGATATCCCTGTACCAACGATAAAGATTTGATTGATATTGCTCAATTGGTTATACACATCATTGATGTCCGCTTCGATATAGACATCACCAATTGTGCCATCGTTTGATGTTTTCACAGGCAGGTTGTATACCCACACACGTTGTTTACCATTACCGTAGTCTTTTAATACGGTATGGCTATTGATTTCACCGAGTGACAGCGCCTTTTGAATGGAATTGTCATTCGCTTTTTGATTAATTAGACTACGCGTAGACTGCTTCGAAGTAGCCATGATAATCTGATCTTTATCTATAAAACGGATTTCTTCTATTTCTTGTCTATTCGCATACTCATTAAGTAAGTTCTGAACTTCTTTTTGAGCATTAATTGCATTATCTTCGTCATAGACTTTTTCTATATTAATCTCAATTTGTTTCGCGTATTGCGAAATATTATTTTTAAATGTTTGTGTTAATTCTTTTTCTAGACTATTCGTAAAATATAAACCGATAATTTGCATACCGATTATAATGAGTAATACATAGACAATAACCAATTTCGTGTGTAAGGACTGAAAATGTTTAAGCCATTTCATTAATATGTGCCTCTATTCATGTTGTTGGAGGAAATATCCAACACCACGACGTGTCACAATATATTCTGGATGAGATGGATCATCCTCGATTTTTTCACGTAAACGACGAATTGTTACGTCTACTGTACGTACATCACCAAAATAGTCATAACCCCAAACAGTTTGTAATAAATGTTCACGTGTCATTACTTGTCCCATATGTTTAGATAAGTAATGGAATAATTCAAATTCACGGTGTGTTAATTCGATATCATCGCCACGTTTTTTAATAGAGTATGCATCTGGATAGATGACGATATCTTTAATTGTAATTTCATTGGACGCATCATTAACTTCTTGTGCTGGTTGTGAATAATGACGACGTAAGTTGGCTTTAACACGCGCGATTAATTCACGTGTGCTAAATGGTTTCGTCACATAGTCATCTGCACCTAGCTCAAGACCTAATACTTTATCAATTTCTGAGTCTTTCGCTGTTAACATGATAATTGGCATTTCGTATTTTTTACGTACTTCACGACAAACTTCCATGCCGTCGCGACCAGGTAACATAATGTCTAATAACACGATGTCTGGTTCTTCATCATAGATTAAATCGACTGCATCGTTACCATCATAGGCACAAAATACTTCGTAGCCTTCTTTTTTCAAATTAAATTCTAAAATATCAGCAATTGGTTTTTCATCATCGACTACAACAACTTTTCTAGCCATATTTATAAACCTCATTTCTATATTGTAGTACATTTACATTAAATTCTACGCATTTCCCTATAATACAATTTACCATTTATGGCGCGCTAATTCTATTTTTCCAAATAAAAATTTAAAATTGTATATTGTAAAATTATAACATTATCCCGATTAAATGGGTATTCATCGGGTCATCATAGGTATTCCTAGTTTAAACAATCATCCTGTATCATTCGAATTTATTGCTTATAACACAAATAAGGGAGCGCACGCGTCACCTAATATGCATTAGATGACGTATGCTCCTCCCTCTGTGGTGCTTTATATTTATCTAAAACTGTATCATTCCGTTATTTATCACGTGCGTGTCGACGCAACGCTTGTTTCAATGTTGAAAAGCCTCATTGTCATAGCTTACTAATCACTGTAACGGATGCTTAGACACTTTTCTGTTTCTTAACGAATAATGAAAGTATAAAACCAATCACTGTTAATGCAGTGATAAAGAAAAAGGTAAACTGTACGCCATGAGAAAGTATGATTTCTTGGCTTGCATTCGGATTAGCAGCGCCAAATGATTTCATTGCTGTTGTATAAAGCGTAATGGCGATAGCTGTACCTGCTGAACCACCGACTTGTATTAATGTCGTAATGGTCGCTGAGCCATCTGCGTATAAATCGTGTGGTAGTTGATTTAAAGCGTTCGTTTGTGCTGGCATCATTACCATTGTGATACCAAAGAAAAGTACCATAAACGTAAGAATAATGGCCCAAACTGGTGTGGATGCAGAAATAATAAGTGCAAACGTCATTGCAGCGATAAACATTAATAAATACCCGATAATGCCGAAGTATCTCGCACCAAAGCGGTCAAACAATGAACCGACGACCGGAGACAATACTAAATTGACTGCGTTACCAGGTAATAACGTTAAACCAGCAATCACTGAACTAAATAGTAAGGCGCCTTTTAAATATAAGGGTAATAAGATGCCTGTTGATAAAATACATAAGATCGTAATAAATACCATAGCTGCCCCAAGGACGAACATAGGATATTTAAAGACATTTAAGTTAAGCATTGGTGAGTCAATTTTAAATTGACGTACAACAAAGATGATTAAGGCTAGGATACCGATGACTAATGGTAGCCAAACGATAACATTTGTGAAGGCCGCTTCTGCCATTGAACTTAATGCGAAGATTAATCCAGCAAATCCAATCGTTGATAAACAAATGGATAGGATATCGATTTTAGGCTTCGAAATCTCTCCTACATTCTCAGTATTTGTAAAAGCTAAACCTAAGACGACTAAATATAACACTGCACTGATCCAGAAGATGTAGTGCCAACTAGATGCGGAAATAATGACACCTGAAAGTGTGGGGCCGAGTGCTGGTCCTGCTGTAATAACCAGTCCCATGATGCCCATAACCGCACCACGTTTTTCAATTGGGAAGATAAGCATCAAAACCGTAACCATAATAGGTAATAAAATACCTGTCCCTAACGCTTGAATCAAGCGTCCCAATAATAGTAAACCGAAGTTAGGTGCAAGCGCGCCAATAACTACGCCTAATAATGATAATAAAATACCTGAAACAATTAGTGTTTTTGTGCTAAACCATTTAATAAGGTACGATGACGCTGGTACTAAACAAGCCATGACGAGTAAGTACCCTGTGTTAACCATTGCACCGTTGCCGCTGATACTTTAAAGTCAGCCATAATATCGGTTAATGCCATATTGAGTGCTGTTTCACTGAACAGTCCCATAAATCCACCAATCATTAAGACCAGTGCAAACATTTTCGGGCTTTTTACGTTTACTTGTGTTGCCATTTGATATACTCCTTTTTGATGGTAAATGAAGTATAAGTATAAATGAGAGTGTTAAGTATGGATGAGACAAATCAACTACTGTTTCCATAATCATCGATTGCTTTCTTCTACTTAATTCATCTACATAAGTTATGACTTATTCCTATATTTCCATTGAATTTTTATTATGCTAAGAATGATGCATGCTATATAGAAGATGTTTGATGTTACTCAAGATCCCTTTGTAAAGAAACTTTATGCCACATACCCCTGAATTCAAGCCATCTTTAAGCAACATTGTTTCATCATTATGCGACAATCTTCTATATAAATGCTCTAGCTATTTATGTAGTCGAAAAGACTGACCAACTTACTTTAGCAAAATTTCGCCATTATTGTCAACCTAGTTGACAATAATGAATTACAAAAAAATTAGAGTATGTAACGTTGTGTTTATCGTTTTATATACTCTAATTATTCATCTGGCTTATCATTTTCTAATTGCCAGTCTGCTTGTAACAATTGCTCTAAATGTGCAACTTCTGACGCACCGATCACTTGACCAATATGTTCAATAATGTGTTGTTTGTTTTTAATATATTTCTCATAGCACATGATACCAAATTCCGTTAAGGTTACACGTTTTTCTTTCTTATTATTGGGCACACTTTCAATTTGAACAACTTGTTTCTGTTCTAATTGTTTCACTGCTTTATGGATTGCCTGACGCGTTAAATTGATCTTATGCGTGAGTTCTGCAAAAGTAGGCTGATCATATTTAATGATCATAATTAAATACCATTCAGAACTACCTAAATGAACCTGAGGTAATTGTTGTGCCGTCATATATTCTACTTTTTGTCTTAAGTCATGGTGTCGATCACTGATGAGGTTAATCAAATCTGTTTCTTCTATATGCTTATGATTTGTCATTTATTTACTCCTCATTTTAAATTTCACTTCATTGTAAAAAAGCTTATTCATTCATTAAATAGATTCCGACCAAAACATACGATAAAGTATTGCTCATCCACCATATTACAATATGATATAAAAAATTATCTAGCAAAACTTATACATTTCTATATTTACGCATAAAAAAACCCATCCTATTGGATGGGTTTATACGGTCTCGACGGGAATCGAACCCGCGATCTCCTGCGTGACAGGCAGGCGTGTTAACCGCTACACTACGAGACCTAAAAATGGTGACTCCTACGGGACTCGAACCCGTGTTACCGCCGTGAAAGGGCGGTGTCTTAACCGCTTGACCAAGGAGCCTGTCTTAAGCACAAAATAAATTATATCAACTCTTATACCGGATGACAAGCTATTTTTTTAATTTTATTAGTATAATTTTCTATATTAATTGTATAAAGTTCAAATACGGTGCTAAAACGCTTAAAAAGTCTGTCATATTGGTATGGCAGCACATTCATTTTTATCATTTCAGTCACTAAAATATGAGAAATTGATAATTTTTTAAAAACTATTAAAATTTAAATCTTTTTTGTTTTCAATACTTTTTGATAAACTAGTTAAATAAAATATGAGGAGGGCTTATGATTGGCTAAGGTATTATTTATTAATTCAGGATCCATTGGACATCTTAATCCTACGATTGCCGTGTGTAAAGAACTTGTGGCGCGTGGTGAAGAGGTGGTTTACTACATTGGAGATCAATATCAAGACAAGCTAAAAGATACGGGTGTGGAAATACGTACACTACCAACAGATGAGATTATACAACGCTTTACAGCATACGGCTCTGGCAATTTATTCCACGTCGTCAACGGCTTATTGAATACTGCGGATGTAATACTTCCAAAGATTTTGGAAGATACGAAAAATGAACATTATGATTATTTAATTTCTGACTCCATGTTTAGTTTTGGTAACTTAATTGCGCAAAAATTACATATTCCTACCATTTCGTCGATTACGTCTTTTGCACATACTGCAGAAACGTTTGAAGCGGCACTCAACTATAATGCACAGGCGTTATCAGAAACAGAAATGAATGACGTAGAAGACACTTTTAATCATTTACAACAGCATATTCAAACAACCTATGGCGTCGAGGTTAACTCACGTTATGAAACAATGAATAATCCGGGCGATTTCAATATTGCTTATATCTTGGAAAAATTCCAAATAAATCCTGAATTATTTGATTCAGCACATTATCGTTTTGTTGGACCATCTGTGATGCAACCACAGTCAACGGATTTTATGAGTCAAGTTGATCAAAGCCGACCAATAGTTTACGTTTCCCTTGGCACGGTATTTAATCAAAATATTGGTTTCTTTAATCAATGTTTTGCCGCGTTAAAAGATCTTGATGTATCTGTCATCGTATCGATTGGTGAAGCAAATAACGCGGCTGACTTTGATACAGTCCCTGATAATGTATTATTGAAATCCTATGTACCTCAGACAGAACTATTACAGCATACAGCACTTTTCTTAACACATGCTGGAATGAATAGTACAAATGAAGCATTATTAATGGATGTGCCTTTATTGGCTTTTCCACAAAATGCGGACCAACCGCTCGTTGCGCAACAAATTGAAAATATCAACGTAGGTCAACAACTGAATTCTGAAACTGTCACAACCGAAGATTTGAAAGCAAAAGTTGTAGAAATGTTACAGAATCGCGCAACTTATCAAGCACAGATTAAAAAAATCAAGCAAACACAAGCCTTGGATCAACCTGGTTACGTAACGGCAGTTGATCAAATCCTCACTTTTCGCGATCATCACATAAATTATTAATATAGATAAACAAAAAACCTTGTAGAAGTACCATCCACTCATTGTGTGATGACAACTACAAGGTTTTTATAATATCTAATCTACAATCTTACCATAGTGATTTTAATAGGTTTGTTTGATTACGGTCTGGACCTACTGAGAAGATTGAAATCTTCACGTCACATAATTCAGAAATACGTTCTAAGTATCTACGCGCATTATTAGGTAATTCTTCTAATGAACGACAACCTGTCACATCTTCTGTCCAACCTGGTAATGTTTCAAAAATTGGCTTACAACGTTGTAAGTCTTTCAAGTTAGCTGGGTATTCCGTAATTTCTTTACCGTCTAACTCATAAGCAGTACAGATTTTAACTTCTTTAAGGCCTGTTAATACATCAATTGAGTTAATAGATAAATCTGTAATACCACTTGCACGACGAGAATGACGTAATACAACTGAGTCGAACCAACCTACACGACGTGGACGTCCTGTTGTTGTACCGTATTCACGACCTACTTCACGGATGTGGTGCCCATCTTCGTCAAATAGTTCTGTTGGGAATGGACCATCGCCGACACGTGATGTATAGGCTTTACACACACCGATAACTTTAGAGACGAATGTTGGACCTACACCGCCACCGACAGTCACATTACCTGCAACTGGGTTACTTGATGTAACGAATGGATATGTACCATGGTCGATATCTAACATCACACCTTGTGCGCCTTCGAATAATACTTTTTCGTCAGCTACAAAGGCATCATCTAAAACTTTTGCAGTATCTGTCACGAATGGTGCTAAACGTTGACCAGCTGCATAATATGTTTCAAAGATTTCTTCAAATGTTGGACATGCTTTGCCAAACATCCCTTCGAAGTATGCACCTTTGTATTCTATATTATCTTTTAATAATTTTTCAAATGTTTCTTTATCTAATAAATCTGCGACACGGATACCAATACGTTGTGCTTTATCTACATAAGCTGGACCGATACCTTTTTTCGTTGTACCGATTTTATTATCTCCGCGACGTTCTTCTTCATATTCATCTTGTTTAATATGATAAGGTAAAATAACTTGCGCACGGTTTGAAATGCGTAAATTATCCGTTGAAATACCTCTTTCGTTTAGCGCGTCTAATTCTTTTAATAGTGCTACTGGATCGACAACGACACCATTACCAATAACTGCTAATTTTTCTTTATAGAAAATACCAGATGGTACTAAGTGTAATTTATATGTTTCTCCACCAAATTTAATTGTGTGGCCTGCATTGTTACCGCCTGAAAAACGTGCAATAACATCTGCTTGTTCTGCTAAGAAATCTGTAA
>ERZ1023497.346-NODE-346-length-13137-cov-114.697829_pt1 | contig 13137 bp, 10 predicted proteins | sample MGYA00380543_ERZ1023497 | MGnify/ENA primary metagenome ERZ1023497 (study PRJEB33173, sample SAMEA4830384) | metagenome | study: EMG produced TPA metagenomics assembly of the PRJEB25223 data set... | reverse complement strand
TATAAATGATTTACTTGAAGGTTACGATAGTGATGAAACAAATTATGAAGCTTTTGTAAGAGAGGTTATATTCCGTGAATTTTATTATGTATTAATGACACAATATCCAGAAACGGCAACTAAATCTTTTTATGAAAAATATCGCAACATGCAATGGTCATATAATAAAACACATTTTGAAGTATGGAAAAAAGGTCAAACTGGCTACCCAATCGTTGATGCTGCAATGATAAAATTAAATCGTACAGGATATATGCACAATCGTTTAAGAATGGTCGTATCACAATTTTTGACTAAAAATTTATTTATCGATTGGACTTGGGGGGAGGACTATTTTAGACAGTATTTGATAGATTATGATAATGCATCTAATGTACATGGTTGGCAATGGTCGGCATCAACTGGGACAGATGCAGTGCCTTATTTTAGAATGTTTAATCCTATCCGACAAAGTGAAAAATTTGATTCTAATGGTTATTTTATTAAATCTGAAATTGAATTATTTAAAGAAGTACCGACACATTTTATACATAATCCTACTCTATATCGGAGTGAGCTTTATGAAAAATATAATATTGAATTTGATAAAGACTATCCTAATTCAATCGTAAATCATAATGAAAGCAGAAAATATGTTTTAGAAAAATTTAAATCTATAAATAAATATTAATTTAAAAAACACTCCATAAATAAAAGATAGGAGTGTTTTTATTTTTCAATTTTTAAATCATTTTCATTTGATAGTTTAAATTCTTCATTACTTTCAATGTTTTCAATATCTTCAATATCTTCAGAAATTGAATCTAATCTTTTGTGAATCTCTTCTTCAGTCCATCCAGTATCTTTTAAATGCTTATTAATATTCACAAAAACAACTCCTATAATTTATCTATCCTATATATTTGTAACAAATATTTCATTAATTATTAGCTAATTCAAAACGTATATTATAAGATAAATTTCTATTTACTATATGTTGGTCAACCCCTTTATTTGTGCCTCTGTTTAAATGGGTTGCTTTGTATTGATTAGAATGTTGCCAGTTATAAAAATCTTGCCTATCTAACCATAAAGTTAATATTATATAGTGCTCATTTTCATTGTGTGGTTCTAAAAACCTTAAAGCTTTATAACCTGTTACCGTATTTAGTCTTTTGAATCTATTTAAAAATTTATCTTTAAAATTATTTTGTCTATTGCTATTTACATATAAATGGTTCATAACACAGAAATAATTATTGTTTAAATTACCATCTTTTTCTAAAATACTATATGATTTTTGACAATTATTTTTGATAATTTGTATTGAATTGTTTTTTTCATGGATCACATAAGATTGATTCGAATTAAAAATAACCATTATTAACCTCTCTATTCCATCTAATAATATACTTATTGTAACATTGTTTATAAAACCAAACCATTATAATAGATAGTATTAGCAGTTTAAAATTTTTATTATTTTACTAAAAATATGATGAGGTCTATTTATTTAAAATTTAAATTGAACTTTATCTTAGCAGAATCACTAATTAGGGGAAAGTTATCATAAGTAAAACAAAAAATAGGATTAAGTAGATGAAGAGCGTAAATCAGATTAATTAATAATAATGTATCAAATTTAAATAAAGAGATCTTTAAGTATGAATTTAAGAGGTCATGAAAATAGACTTAAATTTCTTGCGAAATATGATGTGACACCTATATCACATTTAAAATTATTAGAAGGTCAAAAGAAAGACGGTGAAGGCGGCATACTGACAAATAGCTATTACTGTTTTTCATACAGCTTAAAAGGTAATTCTAAAAAAAGTTTAGGTATGTTTAATTGTGGTTATCATATTGCTGAAGATTTACAAAAATTATCAAATCAAGACAAATTACCTTTATTTAACCCGTTTAAAGTAATTAATGAAGGTAATCAATTGCAGGGCGTAACGAAAAAAAGGTAATTTAGATATTAATAGGCAAAGAAAACAGTATATTGAAGTGGCTTTACAGCTTTCAAATGCTATTAATTTAATCATAATTTGTTATGAGGGTAATATTAAAGAACCACTTTCAACGATAAAATACGAAACTCATAAATATTATTTTAATGAACCATATGATCATAAAATTAAAGCAGTAAATACTATTATAGGTAATTTGTTTGATAAGAAAATAGTTGACAAGATATCTGGAATTAATGTAAATCATGAAATTAGAAAATTTGATTTTTCATTACTCACTGATAAAATTTAAAAATATAAGATACAAAATAATTTTGAATAAGTGGAGGTAAGCAAATGTTAAATATAGAAGCTAGTATTAAGGATATTCAAGATATTATAAATTATTTTACTGAATGTGACGTTAATAATAAGTATTATGAAAGTGAGAAAAGAAGCAGTCTCGGAAAGTTAGCTTTAGAATTGGACAAAGTAAGTAATCAGTTAAACAATGAAAATATCGAAGGTATGAAAAAGATAATTGAAAAAGTAGCAGAAGCAAATAGAGTTATCGCTAAATCTTCTTCAAGAAAAAATTGAGTGTTTTAGTAAGATGATTGAAGTCGATAATAAAATCTACTAATCAAAAGAAATTTTAAATATATATTGAGTTAAAACTTGAAAAACTTATGTCTAAATGAAGAAACGGGAAAGCGTTCTGAATCCTCAGCTTTTCCCGTTCCAAAATCATTGATAATGAAAAAACATCGCTTATACGGCGCATCGCACATTTTGCCTTAAGTTCAAAACTGTCAAACCTATAAACCCTCAAAACCCAAACCCTTTAATTTCAAATACTATACATATAATAGAATCACAACGAAAAGCACATCGTAACTGTACTGTTCATTCTGTACAGTAGGTATTAAACCATTAAATAAATATAAGATTAAACGAAAGCCAAGACGCATAATGTCATGGTTTTTTATATTGAAAAACATGCGATAATTTGTTCCAAAATGTCCTTATAGTTGTACCAATATCTGTAATAGAACACTAGGAAATTGGTTTAATCTTTCCTTTTCGTAAATAAATGTAAAGATATACCATAAGGATCTCTTACATAACCATAACCTTCAGTATAGAACTCTGGGCTGAATGCTTTTAATACTTCACTGCCTTTTTCTATTAACTGGTCATACACACGCTTAGTTTCTTCTACATGGTCAAAAGTAATACAAAGCGATATATTATTACCTTGGGTTATAGGTAAATCTTCGGTGTCATCCGCAATCATAATTTTTATATCTCCAAATTGAAGGACACATTGGTCAATTTTATTTAAGTCATTTTCATCGATGTTAAGTTGCTTATCTATCGGTCTATCCTTAATGCGTTGGATATACAGTGTTTTAGCGTCAAATAGTTCTTCATACAACCTTTTCAAACCATCTGCATTTTCCGAAATTAAAAAATAGGGACTTACTTGAACATTCATGGTTTTTCCTCCTTAGATTTGTTATAAATAGAGTATATACTTTATTGGTATCAACTATTGGTACTAAAAGGGGAATAAAAATGAAAAAATCTGTTAGGTTATATCATATGATTGAATATTGTAATGAAAATAGGAAGTTCAAGCTAATTGATTTAATGTCAGAATTTAATATTTCTCGTAGTACTGCTTTAAGGGATATAAAGGAAATCGAAGCATTAGGAGTGCCTTTATATAGTAGTACAGGGAAAAATGGTGGCTATACGACTATAGGTAATCGAAACCAAACGAAAATAGCAATCACAGACGAAGAATTGAAAGCTTTAGTATTTACGCTTTCAAGTATTTCAAATGTGAGTAAGCTACCTTTTCAAACAGAATACCAAGAAATATTAAAAAAGTTATATAATAATTCGAATAAAAAAGAACTGATAAACCAGTATAATGGGGTATTTCAATATTTTAATGAAGATACACATCAGGTCAAAAGTTATAAATTATTTAATGAAATCATTAGATTAACAATTGGTAGTAAGTCATTTAAAATCTGTTATTCACAAAACTACTTGAATGGTCAATATAAAGGTATTGGTATCTTATATAAAAATCAAAAGTGGTACTTCGTTGTTGTTAATATAGGATCAAAATTAGTGAAGTTGTTAAATATTTCTAAAATAAAAGAAGTATATGAAATGGGAAAAACTCAAGAATGTAATGAAATAACTATGCAGAATTTTCAACAGTTTATGGTTGAAAACGAAAATACGATTGATATACAAATTAGAAGTAATATTATTGGATTAAATATCTTGAAAGGATACCTATGGAGTGACTATATGATTGAAAATATTAACGAAGAGACATATTTGTTTAAATCAAAAGTGAACATAAAAGATATAGATTTTATAGCTAAATTAATAGTCACATGTGGTGCCAATGTCAAAGTAGAATTTCCTATTAGTTTGAAAAAATCTATTAAAACTGAACTAACTAAAATAATAAACTTGTACTAATAGTATTTTAATCATAATTGCAATAACAAAGAAATGATAATCTTAAACATATTAAATTGATCCGTAGTATAAAAACCGCATCATCAACTGATAAGCAGAAAGTTATCATAAGTAGGTGGGGGATATGACTAACACAATTTTGGGGTGAACTATTTTGAAACGAGCAAAGACTATTATTGATTATTTTAATCAAAAAATTAAAGAAATTGTTAAGTCTAAGTATATTGGTATGTATATTCATGGTTCCTTTGCTGAAGGTACATTTAACTGGGAAAGATCAGATATAGATATAATTGTATTGATTAATAATAAACTTTCAGTTATAGAAAAAGAACAATTATTAGACCTTTTTGTAAATAATAGAGAGAAGTGTCCTAAAAAAGGTATTGAAATATCACTTCTAAATATTTATAGCTTAAATATTGAAAAACATCCTTTTTCATATGAATTTCATTACTCTCCTTATTGGTATAGTCATATTGAAGAAAATCTCTCGCAAATTAAAACTGATAGAATAAAATATGATCCAGATATAGCAAGCCATATTATGAACTTATGGACACATTCTGTTGTTATAGAAGGTCCGGAAGTAGAAAATATATTTCCAAAAATTAAAGATAGTGAATTTATCGATAGTATAGAGGATACTTTGATTGATAATGTAGATGCTGTTATGAATTTATGTAGAAAGCATTATTATATAAGACAAGGAAAGCTTTTATCAAAGTATGAAGGATTAACATGGGCTATTAATGAATTTCCTAATTATAAGGAATTACTATTACATATTGAAGCATTATATACAGAAAATAAAATAGAACTAAGTGAACAATATATATAGATTACTAATGACTTTAAAGAATTGTTAAGTGGTTTCTAGATAATGTATATATTTTTAAACCAAAAATCGCCTGATCCTGTAGTTCACTGCTACGGATTGGGCGATTTTTTTATGAAAATTATAAATGAATCTTTTCGGTTGAGTAATAATATAACTCTTTTTTTGGATGTACAAATATCGATATGATAATGAGTACGCCTATTTTACCAACTATCATTAGCAAGATGAGTATAATTTTAGACATTGAATTTAAATCAGCGGTTATGCCAGTTGAAAGTCCAACCGTCGCAAAAGCTGATATAGTTTCAAATAATACCTTTGTCGTATCAAGTTTTGGATTTTGAATTAAAATACTCAATGTTGAGATAAAAATCAAAGAACTTGATAAAAAACATACAGTTACTGCTTTGTTTATTTGTTCTGTCATAATACTCTTCTTAAATATATGTGGATGTGTCTGACCTTTTAATAAAGTATGTAAATATACGATGATGATAGCAAAGGTCGTAACTTTTATACCACCACCGGTACTCATAGGTGCGGCACCAATAAACATAAATAAATCAAATATAAATAGAGTAGAGTCGTGTAATTGACCTATGTCAACGGTATTGAATCCAGCAGTTCTAGTTGATATTGATTGGAAAACGGATTTAAAGATTTGAACAATCCAATTATCGTTTTTTAATACATTATTTGCTTCTAATAACCAAAATGAAAGTGATCCAATCATGATTAATATAGCTGTAGTAGTTAATACGATTTTTGAATGTAGACTTAATTTACTTAAGCGATTAGCTTTCCACAAATCTAATAAAACAATATAACCTATACCACCAATTACAATTAATAATGGAACAATGACGTTAACAATTAAGTTATCACTGTAACTCATCAGACTATCTGAAAATAAAGAAAAACCAGCGTTATTGAATGATGATACAGAAGTAAATATACTGATGAATCCACCTCTAACAATACCGTGATCTGGAATGAAAACAAGGGATAAAAAAATAGCACCCAAAATCTCGATAATAAAGCTGAATAATACAAGACGTATAGTTATATTTAGTAATCCTGAATCATTATCAAGACTCCACGTATACTTTAATAGTTCTCTATTTTTGTACGTAATATTTTTTCTAGTGAAAATCATTATAAAAATCATTAAAGTAACAATTCCTAACCCACCAATTTGAATGAGTAAAAGTATTACGAAATATCCTAATTCATTAAACTGGTTAGGTATATCAACAGTTGAAAGCCCTGTTACTGTAAATGCACTTGTAGCGATAAAAAAAGCATCAACAAAATCAATAGGTTTTCGTCCAGTGACTGGTAAGTAGAGTAATATTGAACCTATGATTGTAGTCGTTAAAAATAGTGTCAGATAAATCATAGTAACTTTGAATATAGTATTCATTTTTTTATCACCTGCATTATAAGATATAAAGATAATAGTCCTATTAATAAAAAATAGCAATAAATTTATAAAACAAAATGTTTTAGCACTCTGTAATATTAAGTATAAGGCTGGACCGTCTACTCTTAATTAGGCACCTTCTATGAAGTGAAGTTTTGTTGAAATTAAGAAGGTAGGGGGTCTTAATATGAGAAGAGAGCATACAGTATTGAATTCAAACAGCAATTTAGCTCAACTAAAAACCGCCCGATCCTGTAGTTCATTACTACGAATCGGGCGATTATTTTTTATGCTTAATTTGATTATTCCATTAAGTAACTGTCTTCGGCGCGTTTGCTTGTTTTGTTTTTCCATGGGTCGAGTATTGGTTTAACGATAAATCCTATTGTGAATATGACGACACCGAATAATACGAGACATATGAGATTGTATATGAGTATTTCTGGTACGACGCCACCGACCGCTTCTCTTAAAGCATCTACGGCATAAGTAAATGGCAAATATGGATGTATGGCTTGGAAGAATTTTGGCGTGACTTGAATTGGGAATGTTCCGCCTCCGCCTGCTATTTGTAGTACCATAATGACAATTGCTAATGCTTTACCTACGTTGCCGAATAGGGACACTAATGTATAGACGATGCTTATAAATACGATTGAAACGAGTACGGATAATAGTATAAATAATAATCTATTATCAATAGCTGCGCCTAAAATAAACATATCTCCTAGTGACACGATAATGGACTGTATGACACCTATTATAATGAAGATAAAGCTCTTTCCAACGAATGTTTCTCTCAATGAATATTTCTGTTTAATTTCTGGATTTTTAATATCTGTTGTTAATAAGTTAGATAATAGTAAAGCGCCTACCCAAATTGCTAAAGATGTATAGAATGGTGTACTTGCTGTTCCATAGTTTGGCACACTGAATAATGATTCTTCTTTTAATTCTATTGGATGTGCGATAATATCAGCTTGTTTCTTTAAATCATTTTTCAATAATTTAATCAATTCGTGAACTGTATCATCTTTATCTATTTCTCTAACTTTCTTCGCTGCTTTCTTAATATCTTCTTCAATACCTGGTAAATCATTTCGTGCAAATTCTGCTAAGTCATGAATTTCTTTTTGTGCTTCTGGTAAGTTGTCATCTATTAATTGAACAGCACGGTCGTATTTATCAATCATTGTTGGTAAATCGTTATTTGAGAACTGTGCGAGCTTTTTAACTTCTGATTGAACATTTGGTAGTTCATTTTCAACGTAATAAGCACCTTTACCAACTTGTTCTTTAAATTTAGGGAAGTTTGTTTGCGCAACTTCATTAACGTTATTAAATTTTCTTTCAAGTTCAGGTAATTCATTATTAATGCTGACTAATAAATCATGACCATTTTGTAAGGAACTTTTCCCAGTTTGAATTACATTATCTATCATGTTCATGGAACTTCTAATCGTCGAGATATCATCGATACCTTTAGTTAACGCTTGATCGATTTGGTTAACGCCTTCCATTAAAGTCGTCTTAAAATCACTGCTCGTATATTTCAATAAATTGTCTAAAGATACGAGATTAGAATCGATTAATTTATCTAATGCTAATACTTCTTCTTTGCCAGATTTACCATTATTTAAAGCATTAATCAGATTGCTTTGGCCATTTATAACACTTTGTAAATCTTTGTTAGCTGATTCAAATTGTGAAATAGCTGATGAAGTATCAATACCTTCAGATTTCTGAAGTTCATTTAAAATATCAATCATTGAATTATTAAAAGCGACACCTTGTTGTAATCGTGATTGATTGTTTTTCACAGTGTCTGCAAGTTGTTTACTATCTTGACTCATTAAGATACTTTGATTGATAGCCTGCATGCTTTCTAAATCTTTTTTGTTCATAGTTGCTTGTTCGTTACTGTAGTCTGCGAGCGCTGTTAAAGATTCACTCAGAGCTGATTTCATTTCGTTTAATTCTTGATCAGTTAATACGTTTTTAGAATCTTGATCATTCTCTTCTCTATGAGTATCTTCTTCATCGTAAGCTTGTTGCGTTGTTACGATATCATTATCTTTCTCTTGATCTTCAATTGATGCTTTATCTTCTGTTTCTTCTTTAGAAGTATCAGCTTGTTCTTTATTAGTTTCTTGTTCTTCAGCATTTTGCTCAGTCTGATTGTCTGCTTTGTTTTCTTCTTCTGACGACTGTTGAGGTTCTTCTGTGCTTTGTTCGGGTTTTGCTTTGTTATCCTTAGTGTCTTTCTTTTCTTTCTCTTGATCAGCTTTCAGTTTTTCGTTCGCTTTTTCAGTTTTTTCCTGAGCTTTTTTAGCATCTGCTTCATACTGATCTAATTTACGATTTAATTCAGGTAAGTATTGCTCTGCTTTATTGATAGCTGCTAATGCTTTTTCAGTTGCTTCAATACCTTGAGGCACGCCTTTATTGATTTTAGGAAATTGTTGTTGTACTTTATTCGCTTTTGCTAAAGCACTTTCGATTTCAGGCATTTTGGCATTAAGCTTCGTAATTAATTGAGCAGCTTGATTAATGTCACCCATTTTACTGTTTACTTCATTAATTTTTGTTACGCCTTCATTAATGTCGCCTTTGTAATTTCCTAGCGCTTCGAATTCATCTTTATATTTCGTAATGTCATCTTGATGTTCATCAATTTCAATGACTTTCTCTTTGAATTCTTCTATTTTTGGAAGATTATCTTCAGCGGTATAAACAGCATTTTTAATTTTGCTTAAAGTAGGTAATTCATTTTCAAGATCTAAACCGACTTGGTTCGCTTCTTTTAATAATGCTTGCGTTGCATTCTCGCCAAACTCTTTATTTAAAGAATCTACAATGGATGATGCACCAGCGTTTGTCATTTTAGGTGCAATCGCATTTAATTTCTCATTTACTTTGTAATCAATAACGGCTTTCTTTGGTTTCTTATGATAGATACTTGTGACTTCATCAGAAAAAGTCTTATGTAAATATATCGAGGCATAATAATCACCTTTTTCAACACCATCGTCAGCCTTCTTACGATTCACAAATTCCCATCCAAACTTATCGTTCTTCTTCAACTGTTCAACTAATTGGTCACCAACATTAATATCTTTACCTTCAACCTTAGCACCCTTATCTTCATTCACGACCGCAATTTTAATACCTTGCGTATTGTTGTAAGGATCCCACGTAGAACTTAAATTAAACCACGCATAGAATGAGGGCAAAATAGAAAGACCTAATAATAATATAATCACAAACGGCACACGTCTGATATTTTTAATATCTTCAATAAAAATTTCAAATGGTTTCTTCAAAATCATAACTCCTTATCCATTAGTACATGACATGTACTATAAATATCAATACCGCTATCATACCCCATGTTCAAAATCAATTCAATCCTAATTTTGTTATATCAGTATATTTATAAAGACTAATATATGACTAAAATAGCATGTTATAGATATATCAGTATATTAAAATAGAAAATATTTCTATTTTTGGATATCGATAAAAAAAGCCCTCTTTCAAAGACTATATGTGTAATGTTCGCTTTAAAAGTGGCTTTTTGCAATTGTTGGGTTATGATTATTTATTAGCAATTGAAGGATTTATTTAATAAAATATTTATTAAGTTCTTATTCTTAATAAGCGCAAAGAGTTTAATATAACCAATATAGCAGCTCCTGTATCACTTAACACTGCTAACCATAGTGTTAGTAATCCTGGAAACACTAATATAAAAGCAATTAATTTTATAAGTATTGAGAAATATATATTTTGCTTAATGATATTTTTAGTTTTCTTACTTATAGAAATTGTACGTGTTAATTGATTGATATCATCTGACATAAGTACGACATCAGCTGTTTCCATTGCTGTATCTGAACCAATGCCGCCCATTGCAATGCCTACATCACTTTGTGCTAAAGCTGGTGCATCATTGATACCATCACCAATCATACCGACGCGATACCCTTTATTTTGTAAACCTTTAATAGTAGATAATTTATCTCCAGGCATTAATTCAGCATACACTTCTTTAATACCTACAAGTTGTGCGATTTTATGAGCTGTTCCTTTGTTATCTCCTGTAAGCATTACAGTATTTTTAATATGTGTACCATTTATTTGTTGTAATGTTTTGTTGATATTTGAACGTAATGGATCTGCTACTGTTATTAAACCATGAATGATATCAGAAGACGCAACAATTATAACAGTATATCCTTCTTGCTCATATGTGTTTATTTCGTCTTTATAATTTTCAATTTGTTTGTTGATAGAAGTAATTAATTTTAAGTTTCCGGCATAAACGTCACTTTCATTTATTTTGCCTTTAATACCTTGGCCAACTATATTTTTAAAATTCGTTATATTAGATGCTTTAGCATTAAACTGAGTAGCATAATCTACGATTGCATTGCTGATAGGGTGGGTTGAGTATGTTTCTAAACTCATCACAATATTTAATAATGTTTCTTCATCAGAATCGATGCTTTTAATTGTATCCACTTTTGGCTGACCTTCAGTCAAAGTACCTGTTTTGTCAAAAGCTAAAGCAGATAAAGTACCTAAAGCTTCTAAATGATTACCACCCTTAATAAGCACGCCAATTTTTGCAGCACTTCCGATTGCGGTAACGATGGCTACAGGTGTTGAAATAACGAGTGCACAAGGACATGCAATAACAAGTAACTCTAGTCCTTTATAGAACCATTCGCCCCATGTACCTAAAGAGAATATAGGTGGTATGATCATGACTAATAATGCTAATACAAAGACAATAGGTGTATAAACTTCAGAGAATCGATCAATAAAAGCTTGTGTCGGTGCTTTATTCTCTTGAGCTTCTTCAACCATATGGATGATTTTAGATATTGTTGTGTCTTCTATTAATTTTGATACTCGGATGTTTAAAGTGCCATTTTCATTGATGGAACCTGCAAATACGTCATCGTTGATCGTTTTATCAATAGGTATCGATTCACCTGTAATAGGTGCTTGATTTAAACTTGAGTAACCTTCAGTAATCGTTCCATCTAATGGCACACGTTCACCCGGTTTAACAAGCAATATTTCTCCTACACGAATATTTTTTAAGTCTTTTGAAATTAAACTATTTTCTGCAATGACAGTTGCTGTTGATGGCGTAATATTCATTAATGATTGTATAGAATGACGTGTCTTGTCTATTGAAATAGTTTGTAATAAAGTTCCAATCGTAAATAGCAAGACCACAATTGCACCTTCAAAATATTCACCAATTAATATAGCGCCAATGACAGCTACAGACATTAACACATTCATATCTAAACTTTTAGATTTAATGGCATAATATGCACTTTTCAATGGTTTCACACCACTAACGATAATAGCTAATATATAAATTAGATTAGGAACCCAAATTGGCAGATTTGTTATCGTAAGAACGAGACCTAGACAGAGCAATATGGCTGATAAAACAGGCTTTTTAAATAAATGCCATTTGGTATCATTTTTGTTATCTGTTGAATTTAAAGTTGCCACATAACCAATTTTGGAAACTTCATTTTCAATGTTTTTTATTTGATTACCCTCAAAATCGACTTGCATTTTCCCTGTAGAGAAACTAACCTGTACATCATTCACGTATGATAAATTATTCAAATGATTTTCAATACTCTTAGCACAACTTCCACAATCCATGCCTTCTACTGAGAAAGTTGTATACTTTCGATTATGATTTACTTCTTCAATACCGTATCCTAATTTTTCAACTGTTTGAGTTAGTTGGCTGATGTCATTTGTATTTTTCAAATCAACTGATAGTTTCCCCGTAGAAAAACTAACTTTAGACTTTGTCACATTATCTAAAAGACTTAATGCTTTTTCAATTGTAACTGCACAAGAACTACAGTCCATTCCACTCACTTTAAAATTATAATTAGAAGCCGAGGTGGCAACTTCATCTTCTTCCTCAGTTATTTTATGATTTGTGATATTCGAATTGTTCTCAGTTGAATGACTAGAAACTTCATGAGTTGTACAACAACTATTATTTGATGGTGTTGCTTTAATTTCATTGCTACAGCAATTATTTTCTTGCGCTTTATTACTAGTACAACAAGTATGACTTGTTTCTTGATTACTACAACATTGCTTGCCCATATAAGTTACCTTCCTTCTTTAAATAGTATGATGTTGGCAACATGCTATATCTTCTTCAGTATCTTCTACTACAGAATCAATTAATTGAAGTAATGCTAAAATCTGATCGTTCTTAATTTGATAATAAACAAATTTACCCTCTTGTCTTGAAATAACCAAACCACACCCTTTAAGACAGGCTAGATGTTGAGAAATACTAGATTGACTGATTTTTGATTGCTCAACAATTTCATTAACAGTCATTTCTTTTAATTTAAGCAACTCTAATATCGTTA
>ERZ1023497.345-NODE-345-length-13144-cov-105.499733_pt1 | contig 13144 bp, 10 predicted proteins | sample MGYA00380543_ERZ1023497 | MGnify/ENA primary metagenome ERZ1023497 (study PRJEB33173, sample SAMEA4830384) | metagenome | study: EMG produced TPA metagenomics assembly of the PRJEB25223 data set... | reverse complement strand
TGCCACCTGGTTTATAATCTTGTTCAATCATTTTAGGGAATTTCGCTTCCATAACAGCTGAACCTGCTAAACCATTTTTGATTGCTTCATGCATTTCTGTCAGATCAATATCAAATTTCTTGGCAAGTACAACCGCTTCGGACAATGCCGCAATATTTGTATTAACGATAATTTGATTCGCCAATTTAACGACACTACCAGAACCAACGTGACCAACTCTTACAACAGATCCAGCAATTGGACGAAGTACTTCTTTAATATCTTCTAATAAATCTTCGTCACATCCAACCATTACGGCTAATTCTCCTGTAATCGCAAGTGGTTCTCCTCCACTAACTGGTGCATCTACATACTGAATATCTTTTTCTTCAAGTACTTTACTAATTTCTAAAGATTCATTAGGTGTTAAAGAACTCATATCAATAACCATTTTGACATTAATTTCATTTTGGTTTAATACGGCCGTTTCACCACTGTATAAAACTGATTTAACAATAGCACCATTAGGCAACATTGTAATCATCACTTCGGCATCTCTAGCCATTTCTTCAATAGATACAACTTTCGCACCTAATGCTTCAACCTCTTTTTCAGCTTTTTTATTTAAATCATTCACTAATACATCTTTATTAGCTTTGATTAAGTTTTTCACCATTGGCTTACCCATAATACCTAATCCAACAAATCCAATTTTCATTTTTATGCTCCTTTTCTGTAAACGTTTACAGGTATTGTATACTAAAATTTAATTAATGTATACATTTTATTTCAAATTTTTTTATAGTAAGATGAAGTTAACGAGGTGAAAACGATGGCAAATAAGGAATTATCCATATATCAAAAAATAAGAAATGACATTATAAATGGTGACTTAACGCAAAACGAAAAAATAACAGAAAGCAAACTTGCACAAAGATATAATGTTAGTAGAACACCGATAAGAGAAGCTATAAAACAACTAGAATTAGAATACTTCATAAGAGACAGTTATATTTATGTACCAACAGTAGAAGAATATCGAAATATCTTCGAGATGCGCATTTTAATAGAAACACACGCAATTAAAAAAGCGAGTATCGTATTCACACAAGACGATATCGAAGAATTAAAAAGTTACGCAACAATAGGAGACGACAAAACAGAAGAAGAAATTATACAAATCAATGATCAATTCCATCAAAAAATCATGAGCGCCACAAAAAATAGTTTTATAATAGATACGTATAGTAAATTAAAAAGTTATATATACCTATTCAGCAAAACAGTTATCAATAAAAAGCGCCCAGGTCTTATAGAAGAACATCAAAAAATAGCAGAAATGATAGAAAAAAGACAAACCGAAGCGGCAATAGAACTCATGAAAGAACACTTATTAAACGACTTAGAATTCAGTCTATACTATTTGAAATCATAGGAAGATGTAGTGTGGAGAAGGGTAATAAACAATATTCAACTATATTAAAATGAATGGAGTGCATCATATGACATTAAAAGAATTTAACATCATTGAAAATCAACTCATTAATGAATATGCAGGTTACTTTGATAAAAAAGAACTTATAACACAATTTACATCTAAAATTTCTAATATTAGTGAAGAAGAATTTTATTTTTACATGACTAAATATTTGAATAAATTTCACGATCCACATCTTAAATTAGTTGATTTTAACGGACTTTATCCAAATATAAGAGTTCAATTATATAATGATCAATTATATGTGATAGACTCTAGAAATCCACAAATTCCAACGGGTACTGTAATTCATAATTTAGGTTCATACTCAATCGATTATATACTTGAAAATGATCATGATTTATTAAAATCAAGTAACCCAGAAAGAATGGAATGGTCAGACGTACTTAAAAAATATAAATATATCGTATCGGATTCTAAAGAAATATCTATTTTACAAAAAGATAAACCGGATTTCTTTGAACAATCATACATTATCGAAAATAAAAACACCTATATTTATATAAAATTCACCGACTTTATTGATCATTTAAAAATCTCTAATTTAATAGATAAGCATAAAAACTTACTTTTAAATGCGAAACAAATCATTATTGATGTGCGAGGTAATCGCGGTGGTTCAGATTTAGCTTATTTAAAGTTATTACCTTATTTAACAAGCGAAAGTATTACAATAACTGATGATACGCCTTATTATCATAGATTTACAAAATCTTATTGCGACGAAAGAATACATACAATTTCTGAACTCATAAAACAAATGCCAGATTCAGATGATCTCGATGAATATAAATCAATTTTAAATCTATATAAAGATAACTACGATAAAGGGTTTGTTAATATCAATAACAATCCAGAATCTGACACAATTAAAGGTATTCAAGAAAAGTGTCCAGATGTAAAGGTACTAGCGGATTTTGAATGCGGAAGTTCAGGAGATAACTTTGTAAAATTTGCACATGAATTTAAAAATATCGAAATTATAGGTAGACCTACTAAAGGTATGAACGATTATAGTAATGTTATGTTTGTCGATATTAACGGTAAATATAAATTAAGCGTCCCACACTCTAAAGACGGAAATGTAGATTTAGGTAAAAGTATGGGAAAAACAGGTATACCAGTAGACCACTATATTCCATGGTCACCAGAAGAACTAGAAAAAGATATTATCTTAGAAACAGCTATAAATAGATTTACTTCACTTACATAAATCAGAAACGTTGATCTAACGTTCTTGTTTCTGAGTCTTGAAATATTAGAATATAAAATAAATGGTTGAAAATGATCAGTCTCTTATATTAATTATTAAGAGTTATTCATTTTCAACCATCTTTTTATGTCTTTTTATAAATACAAATGTAGCTAAAATTATGGTAATACTATTTATAATAATTGCAGCGTAAACAATGTTTAAAATGTCGACTAAGTAACTAAACATCATAACTATTATTGGAGGTGGTATTCTTAGTGCTAGTGACCTAAAACTACTAACTCTACCTATAAACTCATTGCTTGTTTCTCTTTGAATAAAGGTATTAATAAATATGACACTTAAACTTGATGTTATACCTGTTAAAAATATTAACAATACTACAAGTAATGTATTAGATATTAATACTGTAAATATAACTAATACTGAATACATTACGATTAATAAATAATTTACTTTACTTTCTTCAACTATTTTTAAAATATATGATGCGCTAATTGTTCCTATTATTGAGCCTATAGAAAAACTAATCATTAAAACTGATAAACCTATTGATCCTAATTTTAATTGATCAGACATTAAGACAAATATTAAACTAATAGGTGCAACAGATATATTAATAATGATTAAATAATATATTGATTGTTGTAATAAATTTGAACTGCTTCTTAAGTAACTGAAAGATTCTGATATACTTCCTTTAATTTTTTTATCAATGATTTGTTGAGAAAAAATTGGAATATATGCTATTTTCATAAGTATTGCTCCACCCAAAAATAATACTGCACCTAGAAAAAGTGTGTTAATTAATCCTAGTGAATCAACAAGTACCCCCCTAATAATAATCCAAAAATATTACAAATATGTTTGATAAATTCAACCGAGCTATTAGCATTTATAAGTTTTTGATTACTTATCGTTTTCTTAATTGTTGCTTGGAAGCTTGGAAGATAAAAAGAAGTAAGTATAGCCAAAATAAAAACTAATATGTATAACAATATAATATTTAACAAATTACTTTGAATAGTATAAAAAATTAACCCTGATATCATTAAAAGAATAAATCGCGATAAGTTCGTTATGATTAATATTGATTTATTATTATAAGAATCAGCTAATGCACCAGAATAAAAGGAAAAGATAATAATAGGTAAAACTTGAAAAAGTGTTAATAAGCCAACTAAATACACTGAATCTGTATAAAAATATAAGCTCCATAATAAAGCGATTCCTAATAAGGATTCACTAATTCTCGTTAGAGCTAGAGAAGATAATATAAAATAAAAATCATTAATTTTTAAAATATTCTTCATATATACTCGCTCCCTTTCTGATAAAAGTGAGTGTTACCACCTGTTCAATTTGTTAGAATTATCTATGTTCCAACTATATATTTAATCGTGCATGAGTATATAAAATCGTTACTTCTTAAAAATATAATAGACTAGAAACTTGATTTGTTCAAATTATCTTAGAAACAGCTATAAATAGATTTACTTCACTTACATAAATCAGAAATGTTGATCTAACGATCTTGTTTCTGAGTCTTGATCGTTAGAATTTCTAACGATCTTGTTTTCCATTCTTGAGCGTTAGCGGGTGCAAATTCGATACAAACCCATTTCAAAACCTATACAAAATATGAAAAGCGACGCCTATTTCGGGCGTCGCTTTATTTTTATCACGATAACTTCTCTTTTACGTAATCATAATTTCCTTCATATTTTGTTAGTTGTTTATCTTGTAGTAAATACGTTATATCAAATAGTTTATTTAAGAAATATCGATCATGTGATACGGCTATTACGCTACCTTCGTATTCTAACAGTGCTTCTTCTATTGTTTCTTTTGAATCTATATCTAAATGGTTTGTTGGTTCATCAAGTATGAGCACATTAAAGTCTTTGTTAACGATTTGTGCCCATCTTAATCTCATTTTTTCTCCACCACTTAAACTTTCCACTTTGTTAAATACATCTTCTCCATAGAACATAAATTGTGCGAGTATGTGTCTTGCTTGTCCTTCTGTTACATGCACGACATCTCTAAAGGTTTCTATGACTGTTTGATTTTCTATATTTTCAAATGTATGTTGAGATAAGTATCCTATTCTTAAGTTCGAAGCACAATGAACTTCTCCATCATCTGGTTCTACTTGATGCATCATCATTTTCAATAATGTACTTTTCCCAGTACCATTATTACCGATTATTGCTACGTGTTCTTTTCTTCTAATAAGTAAATCGATATCTTCAAATAGTATATCTTCATACATTTTAGATACTTTTTTGAATTCAATCACATCGTTTGAGATACGTTGTCCTTCTGTTAAGTTTACATTCATTTTTTTATTTTCTAGTACTGGCTTATCTAACCTCTTGATTCTATTTAATGCTTTTTCCATACTTTTCGCACGTTTATACATTGCTGCATTGGGTGGCTTTGCTTGACTTGCCCATAATCTTAATTGTTTAATGGAATCTTCCATTTTTTTAATTTTCTTCTGTTGTGTCTGATATGCTTCAAATTCACGTATAATGCGTGCCTCTTTTTCTTTAACAAAATAACTATAATTACCGTGATAAATGTGCAGATGTCCTTGATCGATTTCTAATATTTGATTGACTGTTTCATCTAAGAAGTATCGATCATGTGATACGATCATAACTGCACCATTATATTGTTTAATAAAATTTGCTAGCCAATCAATAGAGGAAATATCTAAATGATTGGTTGGTTCATCTAATAATAGTAGTTTAGGCTGTTGCAATAATATTTGAGCGAGTCCTACTTTAGTACGTTCTCCTCCAGAGAGATTCCCCCACGTTTGATTTAATAATTGTTCAATTTTCAATCCATGACTGACTCTTCTTATGAGTGCGTCTCGTTCATAGCCACCTATTTCTTCAAATGTTTCTTGCAATGCGCCATATTGTTTTAATAAACGTTCTAAATCATCTGCATTATTCGCCATTTCATCTTCTAAAAATTTCATTTTTTGAGAGACGTGATTGATTTCTTTAAATACTTCTGATAAACATTCATAAATTTCTTTATCTGCTTCATACTGTGGTAACTGGTTTAAATATCCAATTGAAATGTTCTTTTGCCAGCTTATTTGCCCCTCTGTCGGCACTTCGATACCAGCCATCAATTTCAATAATGTACTCTTACCTTCACCATTTCTTCCAACTAGTCCAACGCAATCTCCTTCATTCAAGTCATATTTAATATCCTCAAAGATAAGATCACCTGTGTAAGACTTCGATAGTTTAGACATATTAATAATATTCATTTTGCTTCCTCCAAAATCGGTCTATAAGGAAGCTGGTGTTAGACATTCCTTATAGCTATATTTTTCTTCAAAAAAGACATACTCCACCAATTTTGAAAGAACATCCGCAAATTTGTTGCGTACGATTACGAAAAATCTGCAACTATGAGCTAAAAGAAACATCTAAAACACCTCCGTTCGTTTAAGTTAGTTTCATTATATAGTTGTAAAAATAATAATTCAATGTCTTTATGCTATTTTAAATTCTCACCAATATTAACTGTTGTGACATAATTATCATCTATTGTAAATATGATAAGATTGCCGCCTACTAGGAATCTATATTCATCTCCGTTACTAGTTTCTTCTATAGTATAATCATTTCCGTAAGCTTTAAGAATTTGTGCTTTTGAAATGTGATGCTTTTTCACTGGGAATTTAGCACTTGCAGCATATTCTTCTTCATATTTTCCACCGAAATAGAATGTTTGATCGTATGACGTTCTATGCGTATAAATATTTCCTTCATAAGATTGTGGCTGAACGATTCTATAATTATTTATTGTAACGTTCTTATACACTAAAGCGTTGATGAAAGTTGAATCTAAAATAAAACTACCGTCATGACCGGTGTAACCTTTATAAGTGTAATAAGGTGTTGTTGCTGCTTCAACCTCATGACTGTCTTGACCAGGAAAATCTACAATACCAAAAATTGTTCCGAAAGAAATTCCTGTTGCAATTGTTAATTTAGTTAATTTATTCATTATCATCACTCCCTTTTAGTATAATTGTACACCTTTATATTACAATAATATTACAAAGTTATCAAAAGTATTACACAAAGGGATTGTAGGTATGCCACCAGTAATATTACTGACAATTCAGTCTATTGTTGACATAATTACTCTGAAACATACGCGCACTAAATATAAAAGCATTATAAGGAACATTAAATTCAAACTATGAACTTTTCATAAATAAAAAATGATAGATTAATTTTACACATCTAAAATTTTACATTTTTATTCTCTGAACTTATTTCTTAGTACTTATATCGAATTTAAAATTTTATATAACTCCTTTCAAAACCGTCATGAAAGTATTCATGTTGATTATATAAAATCCGACTATTTTATCATCCAATTGTATACAATCGGTAAATATAAGTGTAATATTACAAAATATAACGAGCGTAATTCATTATTACATTATTTCTTCTACATTGTAATCTTTTGTTATTTGACTGTAATTTACAAAGTCTCTATATATGTTATTGTTGTCTTGTCCCAAATTTAAGGGAAGAATTTTTAACTAACAAAGAAATTATCATCTTAAAAAAGATACTATAAATAAAAAAATTATTCGGAGGGTTTTAAAATTATGAAAAAAGCATTTTTAACTTCATCATTAGCAGTAGCAATCGGAGCAACAGGTGTTGCATCTACACAAGTAGCAGACGCAGCTGAACAGGACGTAAATAAAGAGCAATTAGCTCAATTAGCTCAATCTAATTCACCAGAACTTAATGAACATGCGATTCAAGAAGGCGCATATAACATTAACTTCACATTAGAAGGTTTCGAGTATAACTTCCAATCAGATGGTCAAAACTTTACTTGGGAATACCATGCAACTAATGCAGCTGATTCTGAAAGCACTCAAGCTCCTGTAGCTGAGCAACAACAACCAGTAGCTGAAGAAAACGTAGCTGAACAAACTCCAGCTCCAGCAGCAAACAACACAGCTAATGAACAAGCAACTCAAGAAGCACCTCAACAAGTAGAAGCACCAAAACAAGAAACACAACAAACTACAACACAAACAACTCAAACATCTACAACTTCATCTTCAGCTTCTGAAGGTTCAAGTGTAAATGTTAATGATCACTTAAAACTTATTGCTCAACGTGAATCTGGCGGAGACTTAAAAGCTGTTAACCCAACTTCAGGTGCAGCAGGTAAATACCAATTCTTACAAAGCACTTGGGATTCAGTAGCACCAGATGAATGGGTAGGTAAATCTCCAACAGAAGCTCCAGAATCAGTACAAGATGCAGCAGCTGTTAAATTATACAACACTGCAGGCGCTTCACAATGGGTAACTGCATAATATATAAGCAGTATTAAAATTTTATTCAACACATTAATCCAACGCCCCCGGCAATAGCCAGGGGCGTTTTTTTGTATATATTTTATTTATTAAACATATCATTTACGATTTCAGCAACTTCTGGAAACTCAGTATAACCGTCTGAATCACAGAAATGCCCTTCATGTTCAACAATAACCTCTTTAGATTGAAGCTTTTCTGCCAATCGTTCACTTAAATTTCGAGGGACTAAACGGTCATTAGACGCTATGACACTCACAATGTTGGGTACTTGTTTAATAATCTTCTCAAAATCTACTTGTGTTTGATCCATGTAAGTATCAATTTTATTCAAGTTAGGAATCTTTTCATAAAAACCTGCTACAAGAACAAGTCCTTTAACATTCCATTCTTCTTCATATCTAGATAGATAATCTAATACCGTCACTACACCTAAGCTATGTGCAACAATTACATTATTTCCACTCGATATATCTACTTCATCTAATAAAGTTTTATTCCAATCTTCTAACACAGGGTTTGATGAATTAGGAAAGTCCAATATTTTACTATCTATATCGTCAAATTGTTCTGTTAACCATTTAAACCAATGTTTTTTACTGTTTGCAGTATAGCCATGTGCTATATATAAATGTTTATCCATATTCATCACCTCTTCTGTTTATTGTACGAGCGCATTAATGATACCTATTAAAATACCTCCGAACGGAAATACGAGCCACCAATAGCTTGATAAGAACTCCCAGCCATTCATCGGACGATCGTAATAATTTTGATTATGATTAGGTTCATTTCGATAAGTCTCAATAATAGTGTGCTTTAAATTTTTATCCCCTTTGATTAACTCATCTAAAGATACATCAAAGATATCACTCATTTGCACCAATATATCTATACCTGGATATACTTTACCGAGTTCCCATTTAGAAACACTTTGTCTTGTGACATGTAATTTGTTAGCGAGTTCTTCTTGAGACCATCCATTAATTTCTCTCTCTTCTTTAATTTTAGCTCCAATATTCATATCAACCAACTCCTTATGTTTACTATATAACGACTACTTTAAAATATCCCGATACTATTATAGTTTGCATCCCTAGCAACTTGAAGTTGCAAACGCATGATAATAACCTTTAACACCATTATATACTTTTTTTTACAATACTTCATTTATTTTTAAGAGGGTACTCTGCCTTCTGTCTTATTTTCAAAAAGTGTTAATAATCGTTCATTCCGTAATTATAATTGTACTTTGTTATACTATATATATCATACCGATAAAGGAGCGAACAACAAGACAATCCCGATTATAATAGACACGGATCCTGGAATAGATGATATTATAGCGATTTCTGCAGCACTACATAGTAAAGAATTAGATGTTAGGTTAATCACAACTATTGGAGGTAATGTAGGCATTGAACACACAACTCAAAATGCATTAGATATTGTAAGTTACTTTCATTCAAATACGCCAGTTGCTAAAGGTGTAGACAAACCACTCATCAATACGCTTGAAACAGCAGAACATGTACATGGTCAAAATGGTATAGGAAATGCTCAAATCAATACTACTTTACATAATGATATACTAGAAGAACATGCTGTTATCTCAATGAGAGATACTATCTTGAATTCTGAAGAACCTATTACACTCGTACCAATTGGGCCACTAACAAATATAGGGCTGTTATTCTCACTATTTCCTGAAACTAAAAAGAACATTAAACGAATCGTGTTAATGGGCGGTGCAGCAGTTGGTGGAAATGCTACGCCAGTTGCAGAATTTAATATTTTTGTAGATCCACATGCAGCAAAAATTGTCTTCAATCAAGATATTCCAATCGTAATGTGTGGACTTGATGTAACGAGAGAAACTATGATCAATAAAGATGATTTAAATATCATTCAAACACAAGGAGACTTTGGAAAGGTCATTATAGATATGTTATCTTCATACAACGATGTAAATGCTGGTGAAGAACATGAACATATCATTCATGACTTATGTACAATTTTCTACTTATTATATCCAGAAATGTTTACAACTGAGCGTGCCAATGTATCTGTCATAACAGAAGGACAAGCAGCAGGATGTACATACACTGAATTTAGCGATGAAGGAAAAGTCGAAGTATGTATGAATGCACAAAATAAACAATTCCGAGAAAAATTTGTAGACTTTATTAAAGCCATACATCAAAATCAATAACCATACTTGTTTATATAAAATAATGAGACTGGAATGTGATGTTCCAGTCTCTTTCATATGGGAAATGTGAGGGAGATGAGCTCTATGTTGCTTGTTTAGGCAGTCTTACAATATACGGAGTTTCTATGTTGCTTGTTTAGGCAGTCTTGCAACATACAGAGCTTCTATGTTGCTTGTTTGGGTAGTCTTGCAATATACAGAGCTTCTACGTTGCTTGTTTGGGTAGTCTTGATAAATACGAGGCGCCTATTTATCTTGTTTGGTCAATCTTGATAAATACAAGGCGCCTATTTATCTTGTTTAGGCAGTCTTGATAAATACGAAGCGTCTATTTATCTTGTTTGGTCAATCTTGATAAATACGAAGCGTCTATTTATCTTGTTTGGTCATTCTTGATAAATACGAAGCGTCTATTTATCTTGTTTGGTCATTCTTGATAAATACGAAGCTCCTATTTATCTTGTTTGGTCATTCTTGATAAATACAATGCCCTGAATATTGCTTGTCATGCCCCACTTGCAATATTCAGCCTCCCAACATTGCTGGTCACACCTCACTTGCAATATTCAGGCCTCCAACATTGCTTGTCGCACCTCACTTGCAATATTCAGACCTCCAACATTGCTTGTCGCACCTCACTTGCAATATTCAGCCTCCCAACATTGCTAGTCGCACTCCACTCACAAGTTCCCCTCATCTAAAATGTTCACCCCATCCGCATATTTCTGAAAATACGAAAAAGCGTCTAGAACATTTCTGTCCTAGACGCTTTATGTTAAAGGCTTAATATTCACCTTTATCTTCTTTATGATATCCTCTTAAGAAGTATACGATTGCCATTACGGATAAGAATACAATACCGATAATAACAGAAACACGTGTTTCTGAATTGAACAACATACCGATTAATACTAAGATAAAGAATCCTAATGTTAAATAGTTAGAGTATGGTGCAAACGGCATCTTGAATGGATGATCTTTAATTTCATCTGAATGATGTCTTCTAAATTGAATATGACTAAATAAAATCATAAACCAAGGAACCATACCTGGTAGTATTGATGCACTGTATACATATACAAAGATATTTTCAGAACCATCAATTACTAATGGTAATACGATATTTAAAATAACACCTACAAAAATACCAATTGAAATGGCTAATACCGCAAAGAATGGTACCCCTGTTTTCATAACTTTTGTGAAAATACGAGGCATTTGTCCTTTTTGAGCTAATGTATAAACCATACGGCTTGAACTGAATATACCTGAGTTACAACCTGACATTGCTGCTGTTATAACAACGAAGTTAATTAATCCTGCAGCAATCGTAATACCTACTTTTGCAAATGTTGCAACAAATGGACTACCTACGTTACCTAATTGATCCCATGGATAAACTGTTACAATAACGAATATTGCACCTATGTAAAAGATTAAAATACGCCAAATTACACCATTAACGGCTTTTTTAATATTTTTCTGTGGATCTTTCGTTTCACCCGCTGTAATACCTATTAATTCAACACCTTGATATGAACCTACAACCATTGATAATGCAAAGAAGAAACCTACGATACCTTTAGGGAAGAATCCACCATGTTCTGTTAAGTTTCCTAATCCTATAGCATTCCCGCCGTTTCCAAGTCCAAAGAAGATTAGACCGAAACCAGCTATAATCATTAAAATAATTGTTACAACTTTAATCATTGCAAACCAGAATTCAAATTCACCGAAAGCTTTAACTGACGCTAAATTTGCTGCAGCTAAAGTTACAACTACTATTACCCCTGGTATCCACGTTGGCAAATCTGGCCACCAGTATTGCATATATTGACCAACAGCGATTACTTCACTCATACCTACTACTATCCACTGGAATATGTTACTCCAAGCTGTCACATAACCAGCTACTGGATGTAAATAATCACTCGCATAGTTGGCGAAAGATCCTGTAGTTGGATACAAATAAACTAATTCTCCCATTGCTCTCATTACTAAATACAAGAAAAGGCCTGCTACTAAATAAGCGAATATTGCAGATGGTCCCGACCATTTAATAGTGCTTGAAGCACCCATAAACAAACCAACACCTATTGTTCCACCAAGTGCAATCATCTGTACTTGACGTGAACTCAGACCCCTTTTTAAATGATTGTCTTCCATTCTTTCGTGTCACTCCTCATTACAAACTTTTCAGTTAAGATTTATCTATTTAATTTTATTCAAACTTCATGGGACAATTATACTATAAATAATCAGAAAATAAAGCACTACTAGAAAGCGTTTTCCTTTTTTTACAAAATTATATGTATTTTGTTCATAATATTGTAATTTATTTATAATTAATTAATAGAAATAAAGAAAACGAGACATTAAATTAATGTCTCGCTCCTAAAGTTTGTTCTATTGTAATATTTCTACCAGCACGTGATCCTATAATCATAATGATAATTGAAGTAACAAGCAGTATGCCGAATGACATATTCCAACTATTTGTAGCATCGTGCAGTATACCGAATAGTAATGGACCAATCGCAGCAAATAAATACCCTACAGACTGTGACATACCTGATAATTTGGCTGCCGTTAAACCATTTTCTGTTCTTAATCCAAAGAATGTATTAACAAGTCCAAATGCCAAACCACTGGCAACACCAATCAATATAATACCTAAAAATGCCCAGTTAGGTTGTAACATTAACATTAGTATACCTAATACAAAGAGTAACCCAGTCACAAAAGTAATCAGAACTTGGTTCTTCATTTTTTCAGCAAATATGGGTGTGACAAAAGTTAGTGGAATAATAGCTAATTGAAGAATGGATAAATAAATCCCTGCTTCATTAATTGGTG
>ERZ1023497.343-NODE-343-length-13207-cov-59.882984_pt1 | contig 13207 bp, 10 predicted proteins | sample MGYA00380543_ERZ1023497 | MGnify/ENA primary metagenome ERZ1023497 (study PRJEB33173, sample SAMEA4830384) | metagenome | study: EMG produced TPA metagenomics assembly of the PRJEB25223 data set... | reverse complement strand
TTATGTTGATGTGCATAATCGACAACTTCTTTAGTTTGTTTTATATTTTCTTCAATCGGTAACTTCGAACCATCAAACATGACGGAATCATAGCCTGCATCTACTGCCTTTTTACAGTTGTCTACGGTTAAACCATGATCTAAATGAATAATAACAGGGACAGTTATGTTCATAGCCTTCACTTTGTCTTTAATGACTGAACATATAAATTGATATCCACCTAGAAATTCAATAACTTTATCGGTAGTTCCTACAATAATAGGTGAACGTGTATCTTCAGCAGCTTGCAAAATACTTTCAATCCAAATTAATCCATTGACATTAATTTGAGGTATCGCATATTGTTCATCCTTGGCTTGTTGTATAAATGACTTCATTTATGAGCGTCCCACCTTTCTACCTGTTTATAATTTTTGGGGTTGATTCGTTTTTAGTGACTCTTGACATTTTAAAGCGATTTGTTGTGCTTTATAGCCGTCTTCAATTGAACATAAAACGTCTGTATCATTGAGAATAGCATCTATAAAATCATTCATCTCTACTTTATATGCATCGCTATATCTTTCTAGGAAAAAATAAGGTGGACTATCTCTTCTAATACCATCTACACGATGATAATTTAACGTTGAAGATTGCTCGTTTCCTACATCAATCGCGCCATTATCACCTAAAATTTCGATACGTTGATCATAGCCATAAACGCTTCTACGACAATTTTCAATCATAGCAATTGAGCCATTTTCGAATTTCAGTGTAATTAGTGCCGTATCAATATCGTCATATTCTGCGATTTCAGGATTAACCAAAGCATCACCTGAAGCATACACTTCTACGATTTCTGATTGCATTAAGTAGCGTGCCATATCAAAGTCATGAATCGTCATATCCATAAACAACCCACCAGAACGCTTGATATATTCAATTGGTGGTGGCTCTGGATCTCTCGACGTAATTCTTAATGTTTGAATTTGACCTAATTCTCCTTCACTCAAAATAGAATGTAGTTGTTTAAAGTTCTTATCAAACCTTCTATTAAAGCCCATTTGAAGCTTTATGTTAGATTTTTTAACCGCTTCAACCGCTTCTTCTGCTTCTTCCAAGGACATACTGATAGGTTTTTCACAAAAGATATGTTTACCTTGTGCTGATGCTTCTTTAATAATATCTACATGTGTATCTGTTGGAGAACAAATAATTATCGCATCAACTTCTGGATCATTAATAATGTCTCTATGATCTTTAGTTTTATTTTCAATACCTGCTTGTGCAATCCATTCTTCCATCTTGTCGCAGTTTAAATCCGAAATCCATTTAATTTTTACATCTTTATGTGTCTGCAAATAGCTGATATGCAACTGTCCAATTCTACCAGCACCAATTACTCCAAATGTAAGTGTCATAATTTTCCTCCTTTTAAGCTAAACCTAGTGGTGAAAATAAGATATAAGTAGCAATTACTACTACTACAATAATTGCGCCAACAACATATCTATATTTCCACGGTGTAATATCTACTTTTGCGTAATTTACATTGAAATCAAATTCATCCGATGGTTTCCATTTGTTAAATAATAGAACTATGAATAAATCAATAAAGAATAATACACTTAATACATATAAGTAGTGTATGTCTGTTAACAATACTTTTGAAAGCGCATACATAATAATGTGTAAAATAAACATCACTTTAGCACCTTGCTGTGATGTCCTTTTAACGAAAAATCCTACTAGTATTAATACTAATAATGGCATATTGTAAATACCGTTAAATTCTTGAACTACAGCGTACAAACCTTGTGGGAAGATTGAAATCATTGGCGCTATAATTACTACAACAACGCCGACAAGTATCGTTACGATTCTTCCCATTCTAGACACTTGTTTATTTGTAGCTTCTTTATTAATTACTGATTTATAAAAATCTAGAGAGAATAAAGTTGCTGTACTATTTAATGACCCTACAAATGAACTAAGAATTGCTCCAAAAATCACTGCACCAAACAACCCATAAGCCCAACCTGGTAATACTTCATTTACTAACATAGGATATGCATTATCAGGATTTGTGACTTTATCGCCTAACATATTAAAAGCAAGTACTCCTGGGAATACTAAGAATAATGCGCCAAAAATTTTAAATATGCCGACAAACATAGCCCCTTTTTGCGCTTCTTTGAGGTTTTTACCTGCTAATGCTTTTTGAACTATCATTTGGTTAGTACACCAAAAGAATAAATTATTGAAAAACATACCGAAAAATAACGTCGGCCAAGGTACGATATCAGAGTCTATTGCACCTAATGAATTTAATTTCTCCGGTGTGTTTTGCACAACTTTATCAAATCCATGTAACAGACTACCATTACCAAAGAGAATCAAACCTAAGACAGGTATGGCGAGTCCTCCTATAATGAGTCCAATACCATATATAGAATCACTGTGTGCACTTAATGACAGACCACCGATAAACAAATAAATTATTCCGAAAATTCCGATAAATGTTGATATAAGTACCACAGCCGTCATATCACTTATATTTAACATTTCACTAATATTGAATATTTTATTAAATACAAGTGCACCTGAATATAAAACAACTGGTAAAAATGACACAACATATGTAAATATGAATAATAATGATACCAATCGCTTAGTAAACGTATCAAATCGCAGTTCAATAAAATCTGATATCGTATCTACACCGTATCTAAAATACCTTGGTAAAAATACCAGCGCCAATATTACTATGGCTACTGCTGCTGTTACTTCCCATGCCATAACTTCCATACCGGCCATAAAACTTTGACCGTTTTGACCGACTATTTGTTCTGTAGATAGATTTGTCATAATGATAGTAGAAGCAATTGTAAAACCGGTTAAACTTCTACCACCCATGAAGTATCCATCAGAGTTTTTAGTGTTAATTTTTCTACTTCTTAAAAATGCATACAACCCTACTAACAGTATTACTACTATAAATGAAATCCCTGCAAATAAACTCACGGCAATTTCCCTCCCTTGAGGTATAGATCACTCTAACCTGTTATATAACTACGTTATTACAAATATTAGACATGTATTCTTTTGCTTTTTTGGCGTATTTAAATGGATTAGCTATTGATGGATCTTGTTCGGCTTCAACTACAATCCAACCACTATAATTTGAGTTGTATATTTTATTTAAAATGGGTTCAAAATCAATAATGCCGTCTCCTGGTACAGTGAACATACCTTTTCTTACACCTTCTAAAAAACATTGTTGTTCTTTTTCTATTGCTGCTTTTACTTCTTGTCTCACATCTTTAAAATGAATATGCTTAATTCGATCTTCATGCTTGTTAAATATTGCTAGAGGATCTTCTCCAGATACCAAAAGGTGACCAGTGTCAAATAGTAGGGAAACATTATCTTTGCTTGTTCTCTTCATTAACTCATCAATTTCTGCTGTTGTTTGTATACCTGTCCCCATATGGTGGTGATACACAATTTCCATATCTTTCTCATGAGCTAATTGTCCTAATTTTTCCAAACCGTCTATCAAGCGTATCCATTCTGCTTCAGTAAAAATCGGCTTATCTTTAAATAAGGCTTTATCTAACTTTCCTTGAATACTGTTACCTTGCTCTGACACTACGATTACTTTAGCACCAAGTGCATGTAAGAAATCTCTATGCTCAATAAATGCCTGTCTCGTTACTTCATAAGGAGCAGATGTTAAATATAAGCTAAGCCACGCACTTGCTACTGATAATCCCCGTGCCTCTAAATAATCCTTTAATACTTCGGCATCTTTCGGATATTTATTGCCTATTTCAGTACCTTCATATCCTGCTAATGCCATTTCACTAATACATTGTTCAAAGGAATTTTCGTTGCCTAATTCAGGCATATCATCATTTGTCCAAGCGATTGGAGCACATGCATAACGAATGTCTCTAGTCATTTTACTCACCTCATAACTTAATTATCTGTTTAGACTCAAATGATTCTTGCATAGCAATGGCAACTTCTGTACTTTTCAAGCCATCCACACCAGTAATCGTTGATTGTTCTTTATTGTTAATTGAATTAACAAATGTATTTAATTCATTCACGAAAGCAAATCTAAATCGTTCAGGAAAATGTTCTGAAGTCGGTCTGACAACACCATTTTTGTCATAAAGTGTTACCAAGTTTTTTTCCGGTGCATTACCGATACGAATCATACCTTCAGTACCAATAATTTCCGTTTCGACATGATAACCGTGCTGCGCATTACGACCAGCTAAAAAGTAAGCAATGGTTCCATCTTCAAGTTCTGATAAACATGCTCCTGTTTCCAGCTCTTCACAATCAGATAATTCAGGTGCGGCGATGTTATTTCCTAGGGAATAAACGCTTTTAAATTCCGATCCAGTGAACCATCTTACTAAATCGATATCATGGATCGACATATCTAAAAAGATCCCACCACTGGCACTGTTTTTGGCAAATTGAATAAAGCTATCAAGACCTGCACTTGGGTCAATACCATAACAGCGCATTGCTGTAATTTTACCTAGGTCACCATTGTCTACAGCTTCTTTGGCATATAAATACGATTCATCGAAACGGCGCATAAAGCCTAATTGAAAGACTTTATCTGGATGCTTATCAATCTCAGTTACGACTTGTTTAATATGTTCTAACTCTAAACCAATGGGTTTTTCAGAGAACACATGCAAACCTTTTTCAAGTGCTTGCGTGATTTGCACGGCATGAAAACCACTCGGTGATACTATAACGACAGCATCTAATTCATCATTTCCAATCATTTCATTGTATGATTTATAACAATGTTGAACACCTAATTGATCTTTTGCATATGCGAGTTCCGCATCCACTACACTTGCAACGGCATATAATTCGGCATTTTTAACATGATTTACTATATTGGAAGCATGCACTTGCCCTAATCTACCAAGACCGACTTGTCCTATTTTTATCTTTGTCATAGTTGTACCACCTATCTTAATAATGTTTCGCTGTTTTCATTGTTTGTGCTTTTTGTGAAAATGCTTCTTTTATTGAAGGTTTGTCACTATGCTCAGAAACTCCGACATTCCAAAAGGACTCATAGCCGTCTGTCATAGTTTTAGGCAACGTTTTAATGTCAATCAACGTAGATTTAGTCTCTTGCTTAGCCTGCTCAATCGCTGTTGCTAACGACTTCGTATCATTCACCTTATAAGATTTGGCACCATAACCTTCAGCCACTTTTTGATAGTCTATATTTAGTGGTTGACCGTTATAATCTGTGAACTCTGTGCAGAAGCTTTCACTTCCATTGCCCATTTGTAAGTTGTTAATACAGCCAAAGCCACTATTATCAAATAAAATAATATTGATTTTATAGTTATACTGCAGTGCTGTTATGAGTTCGGTATGCAACATAAGGAAGCTACCATCACCGACGAGTGCATAAACTTCTTTATTAGGTTCTGCAATTTTCGCACCTACTGCGGCAGCAATTTCATAGCCCATCGTCGAATACCCATATTCCATGTTGTATGTGTTGAACGCATCTGTTTCCCATAATCGTTCTAAATCACCTGGCAAGGAACCTGCTGCGGCAACAATGATTGCATCTGGTGCAATCGTGTTATTCACTTCAATTAACGCATTTGTTTGTGGCAACTCAGTTTGTAATGCTTCCACATATTGTTTCATTTTGGCTTGATCAAACTGATCCGCAATTTCAGGTGTAAAATCGTCACTGTTAATATTGACAGTCGCCAATCTCGCACGTTCATTTGACCATTGCTGTTTAATATCAGAAACTAGGTCTGTTATATCGAATTGATAGTCATTTAATGCATCCTTGAGTTTAAGCACTGACACTTTCGCATCACCTACGACTTGTGTTGCATCTAACTTGTATGCATCCACCCTATTGATATTAATATTTATCAATTTTGCAGTGTCGAAATTAATAGCGGTCTTGGAACTCGTTGTAAAATCGGAGTACCTCGTGCCTATACCAACAATGACATCAGCCTCTTTAGCATAGATATTAGCCGCTAAATTACCTGTCACACCTAATCCACCTAAATTTAATGGATGAGAAGCCTCAATTGTTGATTTACCAGCTTGTGTTTCAGCCATAGGAATGTTGTGCGTTTCAATCAGTTGTTTGATTTCTTTTTGTGCTTCAGAATACTTAGCACCACCGCCAACGATGACTAATGGCTTTTTAGCAGTTTTCAATATGTTACTAGCAAGCTCAATCGCACGTTCAGAGGGCTCTAATCTATCTACATAATGGACACGCTTTTCAAAGAAGGTTTCTGGAAAATCAAACGCTTCACCTTGCACATCTTGACTTAATGCCAATGTAACTGGTCCTGCCGTCTGTGGGTTGGTCATTACTTCAAATGCTCTAATAAGTGCTGACATAATTTGTTCTGGTCGTGTAATGCAATCAAAATATCTAGATAATGGTTTAAGCGCATCATTTGTTGTTATACCAATACTTTGGGGATTTTCTATTTGTTGTAATACTGGGTCTGGTTGACGTGTCGCAAACGTATCTCCAGGAAGAAATAGTACAGGGATATGATTGGCTGCCGCAGTACCTGCAGCTGTTACAACATTGGCAGAACCAGGACCAACAGAACTCGTCACTGCAAAAATTTTCTTTCTTAGCCTTTGTTTACTAAAGCCAATCGCAGTATGTGCCATACCTTGTTCATTTTTACCTTGAATAATTTTCAATTCCTGTTGATATTTTGATAATCCTTCACCCATACCAAGTACATTACCGTGTCCGAAGATATTCATTACACCTTCTACAAAACGTGTTTCTTCGCCATCAACATAAATATATTGTTGTGTTAAAAACTTAACGATTGCTTCTCCTGTCGTTAATCTCACCGTATTGACCATTTTTGCACCACCTTAAGATTGTTCTTTAATTAAGTCTTCGATTTTTTCTACAGTAGGCATAGCTTCTGATGAACTGTGACTACTAACTACGATTGCTGCTGATGCGGCACCATATTGCAGTGCTTCCTCCACACTTTTGCCCTTAACATATGCATAAATAAAGGCTGCGGCATATGAGTCTCCTGCACCAAATGTTTTGACAACATTTGCTTTAAAGGCTATACCTTCATATATATTTCCGGCTTTATCAAATGCAAATGAGCCTTGTACACCATGTTTGATGACTACTAAATTAGGGTTTTTAGTGAATAGCACGTTGCTAATCTCTTGGTCTGACAATGCTTGATAACGTTCAACCATGTCGAATTCATCTCGCGTACCAATCACAACATCTGCTTGTTCAGCAATTAATTCATAGTAGATTGACGTTTCTTCTGTATTTCTCCAATTATATGGACGATAATCTAATTCAAAAATCACTTTAACATCATGTTTTTTAGCAAGTGCTAGTGCTTTTAACACAGATTCTCTCGAAGGTGATTGTGCTAAAGCCGTTCCAGAAATGAGCAAATATTCCGAATTTTTGATGTATAACTCATCTACATGTTCTGGAGCTAAAAATAAGTCTGCAACTGCTTCTCTATACATTAAAATGCTAGATTCTGTAGGACTTTTAATTTCAGTAAAAGTTAAACCAATTTTATGTCCTTCTTCATCGACATGAATTTGTGATGTATCAACACCGACTTCATTAAAGTAATTTGTGACAAATCGACCATGTTGGTCATCAGAGACATTGGCAATCATGCCAACGTCTAATCCTAGCTTTGCAGCACCAATCATGATATTTGCTGGAGAACCACCCACATATTTACTAAATGTTGATGTTTCTTCCATGGGTCTATTAATTTCTTTTGCATTTAAATCGACTGCAGCACGACCTATTGCTACGATATGTTTCTTATTAGCCATTTACGAGCACCCCTTTTATTTACGATCAATAATCCATTCATGGTCTGGTTGATTATAAAATTTCCAAACCTTTTTAGGCCCTGCCATAATATTTAAATAATAGCCATCATAACCATCTGGGACAGCTACTGGATGATAGCCTTTAGGAACTATCACTACATCACTATTTTCAACTGCCATTGTTTCATCAAGTGATAAATCATCTGTATACACTCTTTGAAATACAAAACCAGTACGTGGATTCATTTCATGATAATAGGTTTCTTCTAATAATGACTCATTAGGTAAATTATCCTGGTCATGTTTATGTGGCGGATAGCTAGACCAATTACCTTGATCTGTATACACTTCTACAACTAATAATTTCTCACTCGCTTTATGTGTATCTGGTAAAATGTTGTGTACATGACGTTTGTTGGAATATTTCCCTCTATCTTCAATTGAATTTTCACTTGCAGGTATCAATTGTGTCTCTCGAACTTCATCCGCAGGTGCATAGCATAAAATGACTCTTGCATCTGTAACAGCCTCTATTGTTATATTATGCTGTTTTGAAATGTAGACACTATCTGTTGGAATTTTTTCAAATACAGAATCTCTCGTGCCGATATGTTCAAATGTATTAGTACCATCTGACACTGTAACTTTACCTGTTAAGGCTACAATGCATAATTCAAAATCTTCTGTTGCTTCCTCATAATTGCCACCGCTTTTAATATCTAGTACTTTCAAGCCGATATAATCTAGATTAATATCATTTGGTTGCAAATCGTGAATGACTTGTACATCATCACTTAATGGATGATGTACAGGTTTATTTAATAAATGAGCCATTTCTATCTTCACTCCTTAAAATTGTGGTTCTCCGTGACGTGCTGTAACAACTTTTCTGTGAGTATAAAATTCAATACTATCCTTACCATTAGCATGTAATGAACCGTAGAACGAAGATTTCCAACCTGAGAATGGGAAAATCGCCATTGGTGCAGGGACGCCTAAGTTAATGCCTAACATGCCTGCATCAACATTTTCTCTAAAGTATCTGATTGATGAAGCACTATCAGTAAATAAGCAAGCACCATTGGCAAATTCAGATTGATTAGCTAAAGCAATGCCTTCTTTTAAACTATCTACTTTAACAAGCGATAATACAGGCGCAAATATTTCATCCTGCCATAACTTCATATCCGTTGTAACATCTTCGAAAATGGTTGGTTTAACGAAATATCCATCTTCATTGTTACCATCTCTACCATCCAGCACTAATTTAGCACCTTCTTTTACACCCTCATCTACATATTGTAATGTCTTCGCTTTATTTTCTTCTCTGATAACTGGACCTAAAAATACATTGTCCTCAATGCCATTACCAATGACAATATCTTTAGATGCCTGCACTAATTTTTCTTTAAATTCATCATAAACATTAGATTGTACTGCAATGACAGCTGCAGCCATACAACGTTCACCTGCTGAACCAAATGCTGCACCGATAACATCTTTAACAGCTGTATCAATATCGGCATCGTTTAAGACAATCGTATGATTTTTAGCACCTGTTAAACATTGCGCACGTTTTAAGTTCTCTGTTGCTTTTTTATACACATACGCGCCAACTGGTTTAGAACCAACGAATGACACGGCCTTAATATGTTCATTTTCACAAATGCCATTAACCACATCATGTGCGCCATGAACAACATTGAATACACCTTTAGGGAAGCCTGCAGCTTCAACTAATTCAGCTAGTTTGTTAACTAATAACGGTGTTTTTTCTGATGGTTTAATTACAAAGGTATTACCTAACGAAATCGCCATCGGGAACATCCAACATGGCACCATCATTGGGAAATTAAATGGCGTAATTCCACCAACAACCCCTACAGGATATTTATAGCTTGTACCTTCAATATTCGTTGCAATACTTGATAACGAATCACCCATCATTAATGATGGTGTACCTGCTGCAAATTCAACATTTTCAATACCACGTTGTACTTCACCTAATGCTTCAGTTGTATTTTTACCATTTTCTTTAGTAATGATTGCTGCGAGTTCATCTTTATTATCTATGAGTAATTGTTGTAACTTAAATAGCAAACGCGCACGTTTCGGAACAGCAACTTCTTTCCATTCTTGAAATGCATCATGTGCTATTTGTGCCGCTTCATCTAACTCTTTACGTGTAGATACGGGTACCTTTGCAACAACTTCTTTAGTTGCAGGGTTTAATACATCCAAAGTTTCTGTACTCTCAGATGCTTTCCACTCACCATTAATATAGTTCTTTAAGATTTCTGCCATTATAAAATCCTCCAATCATTTTATGAGTAACCGCTTACAAAAATAGTCGGACAATAAGTACTTTTTGGTTAACTATTGGTTACTTGTTGAAAACATCTTATAATAACGTTAGAATAATGTCAACTTTTGAGTAACTGTTTTAGTTTTAGGTTGTTTATACAACTTAAATTGGGTATATTGTAATAAATGGGGGAATCATATATGAAATCTAAACGTATTTATGAAATTGAAGCTTTCATAAAAAATAATAAAACAGCGTCAATAGAAGAGTTGGTTGAAACTTTCAATGTTTCAACTAACACCATCCGACGTGACATAAATCAACTTGTAGATATGAATGTCGTAAAAAAAGTATACGGCGGCATAGAACTTATTGAGGAAAATCATAGAACTGTGGATTATTACCAACGAAATAGTAAAAACTATAAATCCAAAAAGCATATTGGTGAGCTTGCTGCTAAAGAAATTGAAGCCTATGACATTATCTATATTGATACAGGTACTACAACGATACATATCTTAGATTATGTCGATAAAAACTTACCGTTTACGATAATAACTAACAGCTTAGATATAATGAATAAAGCATCACAGTTTGAATACGTCACATTGTTTATTATTGGTGAAAAATATAAACCGATTACGCGATCTTTTATAGGTATTAGTGCTAATATGCTATTAGAAAAATTCAACATTAGCAAAGCCTTTATGGCGGCAACGGGGATTAATGTACAAAATGGATTATCCAATTCCGAAATGGAAGAAAATTTAATTAAACAATATATTACAGGTAAGGCAAAAGAAACATATGTCTTAGCTGATTACAGTAAAATGGGGAAATCCACTTTATTAACCTACTGTCCTTTAAACAGCATTAGTAAAATGTTCACTGATAAAAACCCCCCTAATGATATTAAAGATTATTGTCACGATCAAAACATCACAGTTCACTTTTAATATTAATGCTTAAAGTTCATCAATCGTTTGTAACTATACGTTTTTACAATTAAAGAGTTTAAGTCATTTCTCAAAAAAGCTAGGGAATCAAGTACAAACACACTTGATACCTAGCTTTTTTTGATATTTACATACCATCATTACTTAACTAAAAAAGAGAAGACTTTAACAGTCTCCTCTTCACCTCTCGAAATTTTCGCCCATTTTTATCATAGTGATTTATCAATTAACAATTTAGTGATACTCAAATCCACTGTTATCTGGGTCTACATTGATGAAACAATATTTTGCTATCATTAATGAATTTCAATTTGATACAAGTAACCTTGTTTATCAAAATAAACATTATAATAGCTATCATTAGTTTCATATCGAATAAAAGTACCTACATCCCCTGGGGTATCACCTTCTGCCAAAATTGCATTACTTTCATGAGCTTGTTTAAAAACTTTTTTAGAAATCGTATCAGGCTTAGTATCAAAACGTAACATTACTACTTCATCGTTCTCATTAAAGTTAACAGTAGTATCATACACTGTTTTTGAATGATCGAATTCATTTGAAGCGTTTGGATCTACTTTATAGCCATTGATCGATACATTGTCATATTTCAAAGCACGGACAAAGTTATAATCTTGAGTAAACGAAGGATCATAAGTTGTATATCCCTCATAGTTATACCACGGTGTTTCCGCTTTTAAATTAGTACCACTTTCACTACTAGCACCACCTTCACCATATCCCCATTTTTGAACTTGTTCTGCTGCTTGTGCATTAGCATTACTAGTCGTAATGTATGCTGCTGAAGTACCTAAAATAAGCGTTGAGACAACAACAGTTGATGAAAATAACTGCATTACCTTTTTCATAGCAAATCACTCCTGTTTATAATATCTCAATTGGCAGAGTGTAATTATTCACTTTAATAGTACGCTTATTTGCTATAATTGCAAGTAAATATAAATTTTATTGATAATTGAAAACGAATTTTGTTTTTATAGCTATATTGTAAAACACATTATAAAATGTTATAGTGATGTCACTACATTACAGGAGAGGAGAATTAAAATGACAGCTTCTATGAGACTAAGACAAACTTTTTTGAATACAAAACTAAATTAATTCAAAAAAGGCTGTCCGCAATACACACTCATAGGTGACGTATGTCATTTTTTATTCTTCATTAGGAATAATAACACTTTCAAACATGATAACAGCGCAATAATTTTATGCGATCGAAAGTGTGATGTGAATGAGACGGGAGTAGCCTGTCTCATTTTTTTGCGTACACGTCCTTTAACATTACAAGGAGTGTATCGACATGGAACAATATACAATTAAATTTCACCAAATCAATCATAAATTGACAGATTGGCGCTCACTTAACATTAAGCAGCTTTATGCTTATCAATTTGAAAAAATAGCACTTATTGGAGGTAATGGTACGGGCAAAACCACATTACTAAATATGATTGCGCAAAAAATAACACCAGAATCAGGAACTGTTGAAACTGATGGTGTAGTTCAATATTTCGAACAACTTAACATGGACGTGGACCATGATTTTGATACCTTAGATGGTAGCTTAATGAGTGAACTCGGGATTCCTATGCATACCACTGACAGTATGAGTGGTGGAGAAAAAGCTAAATATAAATTAGCTAATGTGTTATCGAATTATAGTCCAATCTTACTTTTAGATGAACCTACGAATCATTTAGATAACTATGGTAAAGATTATCTTTATAATATTTTAAAATATTATTATGGCACGTTAATTGTAGTGAGTCATGACAGAGCGCTCATAGATCAAATCGCTGACACCATATGGGATATACAAGCAGACGGTACAATCAGAGTGTTCAAAGGGAATTATTCACAATATCAACAACAGCGCGAACAAGAACATTTAGAACAACAGCGTCAATATGACCAATATGTATGTGAGAAGCAAAGGCTATCCCAAGCAAGTAAAACTAAACGAAAACAGGCGCAACAGATGTCCCAAGCATCTTTAAAACAAAAAAACAAAAGTATAGAACCCGATCGTTTAAGTGCTTCAAAACAAAAA
>ERZ1023497.336-NODE-336-length-13774-cov-30.517676_pt1 | contig 13774 bp, 20 predicted proteins | sample MGYA00380543_ERZ1023497 | MGnify/ENA primary metagenome ERZ1023497 (study PRJEB33173, sample SAMEA4830384) | metagenome | study: EMG produced TPA metagenomics assembly of the PRJEB25223 data set... | reverse complement strand
AGAAAGATGTGTATCAGGACCTTTGGACGCGGGTTCAACTCCCGCCGTCTCCACTTCACAAGGCTTAACCATAGTGGTTGAGCCTTTTTTATTTTGTAGTGCACAGAAAGTGCACAGATAATGCACAGCAAATAAAAAACACCCTTATTTTAGGGTGCTTTTACTCTAGTTCTTTTATTAATGCTTCTGTTCTATTCTCTAATTGCTTTTCCTTTTCATACCATTTTTTATAAGGTTTTTCTTGTTTAATATAGTTACTATTTTTTTCTTTTTCATATTTTTTATACTCTCGTTTAGAAAGTTGCAAAATTTCCCAATGGTTAGCAAGTAGATATCTAGAATATATTCTTACTTTTTCACGATCCTTTATAAACAATATTTTACTTTCACAAGAATATTTATTGTCATACTTTGTTTGCATATCGTCACAAAATGATATTATCTCATTTGTTTTTTTGTCAAAAATGTCAGTTGCATTTTCTTTTTTATCGAAACGTAAACATGCCCTTAGTTTAAATACATCCTCTAACGTAATTTTATCGTTACCAGCTATTTCAAATAGTGTCTTTCTCCAACCAGACTTAGAATCTAACTCATTTAACAAGTTTTTTTTATGATTATCATTTGTATATTTATATACTAATAAAGCAATTATAAAAGGAACGAATATTTGGAGTAGATCTAGAAGATTTGATGCTACATATTTACCTATATAATTCCAGTTAATGAAGTAAAGTATGATTACAATAGAAATTACAAATATAATTTTTTTATTTTCATTTTCTTCCCCGTCATAAATATTTTATTATTTCTTTTTGTGTACTAGGGTACAAATGACCATAGCGTGATGTAACTTCTTCTGTAGATGAATGACCTAATCGTTGCGCTATTATCATAGGACTAGCGCCATGATTCACAAGCATAGACGCGTGACTGTGCCTTAATTCATGAATAACAATACGTGGAAAAGTTTCACCAGTTGGTAATTCATCATCTAAAATTTTTAGTGCGGTAGTAAACCATCTATCAATAGTTGATTCACTGAACGCTTTAAAGAATGTTCCGAACAATACATAAGTATCCTTATATATGTTATTCACTTTATACCAAGTTAAATAATTTCGTAAGTCGTCCATCATGTGAGTTGGTAAATATATATCACGTATGGCTGCTTTCGTTTTAGGGGCTGTCACTTCACCGTGATAGTCCGTTTTGTTTATATGGATATAATCATCGTCAAAGTGCACATCTTCCCACGTGAGTGCTCTAACTTCTCCCTTACGTGCGCCACTGTAAAACAATAATTTGAAGAATAATTTTTGTTGAATTGTAGGCAAAACATCGTAAAACTGATTAAATTGTTCTAGCGTCCAATAATTTAATCGCTTCTGTTTTTCGATTTCAAAATTACCAACTAATGATGCTACATTCTGTTTTAAATCATGATACTTCATAGCATGGTTAAGTATAGATACTAAGAATACATGCATCTTTTTGAGATAATCTGGTGAATGATCTTCTTTTAATTTCTTATTTTGAAACTTCATAATATCTTGCGTAGTCATGTTGAAAACGTCTATTGATTTAAAATAAGGCAACAAGTGGTTATTGGTATGTGTTTTTAATGCTTTAACACTTGATGACTTACGACGTGCAGAATACCAGTCAGTGTATTCTTCAACTAACTTATCGAAAGGCAGTTGATTTATTTTACCTATGCCTTCTAGCTCGTCCATATATGTGTTGCAAGCTTTCACAGCTTCCTTACGTTGTTTAAAACCTTTGCGTGTTATATATTTACGTGTATTCGTCTTATCATAATATGTGATGCGGAAGTAATATGTACCACGTTTAGTATCTTTATAGATGTTGTGAGATAGTTTAAGGTCGTGTTGCATGGTAATCACCTACTTTTGTTCTGATAAATATTTCTTTAATTCATTAATTGTAGTTATTCTTACAAGACGTTGTAATTTTATAGCATCTTGGTCTTCTATAGCTTTATTTATTTCTTCGTGATATTCTTTTGCGTTAAATATTTCTCTTTCTTTATTAATAATAGCTAATTTACTAATTAATTCATTTTTATCATTAATACGATTATTTAATAAATCAAAAATTAAAGTGTATTCCTTTGAGTCAATAGTTAATTCATCAATATCAATTTTGTTTTTTAAAGATTTTTTCATTAATAGTAAATTGCTTTGGAAATTACGTACTTGAAATAACAAATTATTTTTATCTTCATCATCGAGTTCTAACGGTTTACTAAAAGGTGTACCATTATCATCAATAAAAAATTCATCATCTTCATAGCCTAAATAGACTCTAAAATCCTCTTGTTCTAATAACCATAATATATTCATGTATGGCTTATCTAAAAATACAACAGAATTATCATGTTTGTTCACACGATATTTCATACCAGATAAGATTTCCCCGTTAAATTTGTTTTTTTCCTGAAAATTAGCATTCATTTCATTTAAATAGTTTCTATATTCATCTTTACTTTTTTTAGTATCATAACCAGAAGCTTCCAACAAAACACTATAAATATTTTGTTCACCATCTGGATCAAAAACATATGCAATTTTCATTAAAGTTTTTTTAGTCGGTTTTTCAACCTTACCACTTTCTATAGTTGATATATAAGAACGTGAAATATCAACTTTATTTGCTAATTCTTGTTTATTCAGTCCTCTTGATTCTCTTAGTTCTTTTAATAAATCCTTTAGTAACAAGGTTTATCACTCCTTTTTAATTCTTAATACAAATTTTAACACAACTTACGCTTGCACCGTTAGTAAAAATAGTGTATATTTAGGTTAAGTTAGTTACGTAACTTACGTAATCTACGTAAATATAATGGCGCGGTGGTGATAAAAATGAGTGTTGCTATTAAAAGAATGGCGTTTAAATTTTCAATAGTCAAAAAAGGGTGGAACGTTAAACAATTAGCTGAACAAGTACCTATGGATTACGTTTACTTAAATAAAATTATAAATGGTAAAGTAAATCCTTCTGATTTAATGGCTATTAAAATTTCAAATGCACTTGAAGTTGATGTAACAGAAATATTTGAAATAAAAGAAAAAGTATAGGGGGAAATGAAATGAAAAAAATAGCATATCCACATCTTTTTATTCAACGAAAGGAACATGGTCACAATCAAGCGTTCGTTGCTCGTAAATTAGGTATCTCAAAGGAACGATACTCTTTGAAAGAGCTAAACAAGGCAAATTTCACGCTACCAGAAGCAAAAATTTTATCTGAATTGTATGAAATGCCTATCGATGACTTATTTAGTAATTCAATCACAGTAGGACAATAGGAGGTGAATACAAATATGAAATTATTCGGAACACTTATCACAGCAAGTTCATTGACTTCGTTTTTAGTAGGTGTTTATACAAATGATATATTTAATAGTTTTGCTTTATATACGCCACTAGCTGTCTTGTCATGGGCAGTATCAGAATGGTTTAACGGAAGAAAAAAATTATTGGAGGTTGAATAAGATGAAAGTTAAAGAAAAAAATAAATTATCAAAAGTAGTACAAGTGTTAGAAAAAGTCTTAGATGAGAAAGATAAAGAAGTATTTTTATCTGCTAAAGATAGATTTCATTCAATTACTGGTTATCAGCATAACGATACGGCATTTTATGAACATATTTTAAAGTTGGTTCATAAAGAATTATTTAATATTTTAGGTCATTTAGAATTTGATAGCCAAGAGTTAGAAACTATAGATGAAGTGACATTTACATTGGGCGCAGTAATAAATGAAAAGCAAGAAACATATAATTATAGCGTTACTGATAATAAAGGCACAGCAGATTATACCACTGATAGAGAAGGTCACATCATTGGAATATTAGAATGGGCATTAGATTACATTGTAGGAAATATTGAAGTGGAGGAAATGGAATAATGAAAAATATTAGAGAAGAAAAAGTAACTAAAGGTACAGTATTAGTAGAATTAGCTCATTACGGTGCTAAGGCTAAAGCATTTAGAGAGTCAATAGATTTAATTGTAAGAAAAATGGATTTAATCACTGATAAAGATAGTAAAGAATATAGCGAATTAAGCGAAGTTGCCAACTTAATATGGGCAATGCATGATGCAGCAGAAAAAACAGAATCAGAAGCAAATGAGAAACTTGATGAAATATTAGAGCAAGAAAAAACGTCCCGTGAGAACTTTGGCGAGGAATCACGAAACGCATAAGAATTTAAAGTTTAAGAAATTTTTTATATTACTAATTATAGCAAAAATAACGGTATGTTTCTACAAAAACAACAAGAGGGGGATTTGATGGCTATAAAAACCAAAGATTCAATAATAGAAGTGAATGAACTTGAAATACCTGACGAGCTCAAACAGTTAAATCAATGGGTCTTATGGCGCGCCGAATGGAATGAAAGCCGTCAAGAATACAAAAAAGTACCTTATCAAGTAAATGGTGTAAAAGCGAGCTCAACAAATAAAGACACGTGGAGTACCTTTAAAGATGTTCATTCACTTTATGATCATAGTAATGATTATGAAGGTATTGGCTTTATATTAAGTGATGAAAGCAATTATATTTGTCTTGATATAGATAATGCTGTAGATCCTAATACACATCAACTGCAAACAGATTTAGGGTTTGAAATGACAGAACTCACATACTGTGAATTAAGCCCTAGCGGCACAGGATTACATTGCTTTTTTAAAGGAACATTACCAGAAAACAGAAAAAGTAAACGTAATGATTTAGATATTGAACTATATCACACGAGTAGATTTATGACATTCACAGGTTACACTATCGGAGTTTCAGAAATTAGCGATGACCAAGGTGTGATTGATAATTTAGTAGAACGATTTTTCAAATCAGAACCTAAAAAGCAAAATACAACAATAACAAAAACTGGTAGCAGTATTTTTACAGATAATGAAATCGTTAAAATGATGACGAAGAAAGGTAAATATAAAAAGCTATTTGCAGGTGATTACGAAGGTGTTTTTGATAGTCCGAGTGAAGCAGTTCAAAGTCTATTAAGAGTATTAGCTTTTTACACTGGTAGAGATAAGTCACAAATGGAACGAATATTTTTAGCTTACAACAATCTCACTGACAAATGGGATGAAAAGCGTGGCAATTCAACGTGGGGAAATAACGAACTAGATACAGCTATTGCAAACCAAGAAACGATATACGAGCCTAATTCGAGAGGTACAGGGCAATCGCTTAGATATACAATATCATTGATTCGGAAAGAAGAATTAGCATTTATGAAAGCTGAATTTGAGAAGGCAAAAGAGAACGGTGAAGCATCAGGTAGACCACCACAAACGATTGGATCAAACAGATGCGCTGTATTGCTCAATGATGTAATAAAATTTGTGATATTCGATTTAGAAGAAAATACAAAATTAGCAATGTATCAAAGTGAAAAAGGCATCTACACGCAGAATACGGCTATTATTAAGCGAATTATTTCTTGGTTAGAACCCAAGCATAACGAGAAGAAAGCGCAAGAAGTTATATATCATTTAACTAATATGGTAGATGTTGTCGATAAAACAAATGAACCACATTTAATACCAGTCAATAATGGTGTGTTTAATAGAGAAACTATGAAATTAGAATCTTTTACACCAAACTATGTGTTTACTACTAAGATTTCAACAAATTATATTGAGAATCCTAAACCACCTGTGATAAACGGCTGGAATTTTGATAACTGGTTAGACGAAGTGGCATGTGGTGATAGAGAAGTATTCACATTATTATGGCAAGTTATAAATGATTCATTGAACGGAAACTATACACGTAAAAAGGCGATATTTCTTGTTGGTGATGGTAACAATGCTAAAGGTAGCTACCAAACGCTGCTCACTAATTTAATTGGTTTTGATAATGTTGCGAGCCTTAAAGTGAATGAGTTTGACCAAGAATTTAAATTAGGTGTATTGGAAGGTAAAACACTTGTTATTGGTGATGATGTACCTGTAGGTGTGAACATTGAGGATAGCTCGAACTTTAATAGTGTCGTTACTGGTGATCCAGTGCTTGTAAATATAAAAAATAGACAACCTTATCGTACAGTTTTTAGAACTACAGTAATTCAATCAACAAATGGTATGCCGAGATTTAAAAATAAAACAGGTGGTACAAACAGACGACTTTTAATAGTGCCATTTAACGCAGATTTTAACGGCACAAAAGAAAATCCAGATATTAAAGAAAAATATCTTACTGATAAAAAGGTTCTCGAATATGTGCTTTATAAAGCAATAAACTTAAATTTCAATAAGTTTATACTTCCTAAGGCATCCGCTGAATTATTAGAAGAATATATACAAGACAATGATCCAGTATATGATTTTAAAGTCACAGAGTTTGATACATGGAAAATTGATAAAGTACCTAAAACGATTGTCTATTATAAGTACAAAGTTTTCTGTGAACGTAGTGGCTACAGACCACTTTCTGAACGAAAATTCTGTAAAAGTTTTGAACGGTATCTTGATAAATCTTGGAAAGTCGAACGTCCTAGATATTATTCAGTGAATGCTTTGCAATCTAAAATAGGATATTTTGAGCCTACACTTTTACCACATGGTGAACAAAAAAATTCATATATAAATACAAAGCTAAAAGCAGTTTAAATTAGCTGTGCATGAAACTGTGCATGAATTAGAAGAAAATAGATAAATTTCGTGCACAGTTGAAATAGGTTGATATGACGGAGTTTATAAGGCTTTTAGTCACAGTTTTTTTAGTTGCTGTGCATGAATTATTTAAACTCGTGCTCACCCTAAAACCGTTGATACTGCAGCGTTTATAGCTTTTACTGTGCATGAATTTTTAAAATTTAAGAAGTTAATATATTAAATAACTAAAAAGCAGCATATTAATAAATAAGAAGTTTTTTCTGAAATTTGGTGCACTCGTGCACAGTAAAGCACCTAAACCTTTGTGAGAGTAAGAGTTAGAGGTGAGTACGAACTGTGCACGGTGTGCACGAAGTGGCGTTTTTGTGCACGAACTAAAATAACAAACGGATAAAAAAGGAGATTAAGAAAATGAGATACCTATATAACAGTGGCAACAGATATGGAACAGTAGTAACTAATAACAATGTACATCGTGTGATTACAGAATATCCACGTGAAGTATTTTACTTTAACGATGATGAATTACAAGAATACATGGCACATAACAATTTAGGATTCAATGCGATTGAGTTTAACGATATGTCAATGGAACAACTTGAAACTGTATTAATGTGGTGTAAGCAGTTAGAACCTACAAAGACAGTCAATGAAAACTATTCCAGTTATAACTTAAAGCACATGTTTGAACGTGAACCATATGGCTTTTATATATCAAACAGTAACATGAAAGAAGCAATGGCACTTGCTGGATTTAAGCCTAAAACTGCTGATGATCTAAACTGGTTTTATCCAATAAGTGAGCGCAGTATTAAGCAGCTTTAAAAGGGGACAAACATTTAAATTCATATCGATACAAACTCATAATAGTTATTAAAGATATTTTATATCTATCTAATTAAAGGAGATATGCACATGTGGTATAGGGATGTGGCGAATCAAATTGTTGCTAGATTACCAACTAATATAAGTAATGTGTCAGAGAGTTATTTAGATACTGTAATCAAGCGATATGTAACTAGGCGTGAAGATATTGAAGAAGTGAAACAATGTATTAATGAAATGAAAAGCAGCAAGCAAATTAAAACGTATAAAGATTTTATAAATAAAAAATAAGGGAGTTTTTTAAATGACTAAAGTAAATGAAAAATCAATCGAAGTATTTAATAAGGTAATTGAACCAAAGGTAGAGAATAAAAAACACGTGGCTTTAGAAAAAAGCAAAGTCACTGACAAATTAAAAGAATTTGATTTTAAGATGTCACATTATCGAAATGAAAATGATTACGCTATGATTGCATCACTTAAAAAAGAACAAGGAAAACTTGAAGATGAAATTGTAGCATTACATGAGCAAAGTGAAGATGACAATCATAAATTATTAGATGAAGATATAAAAGCATTTAATGTTGCGTATGATAAAGAGATTAAAGAATTAAAAGATAATAACAGTAAACTAATACAAGAATTCAATGAAAAATTACAAGAAGCATATGATGTATATGAGAAGATTGCAGCTAATAAAGTTGAAGCCATTCGTAGAGCATCAAGACGCAATTATATGAATACTGCTATTAACAATCCAGAGCAATGGAGATTGAGTCTACAGCGTAATACAAGTTTAGTTGATGATCCATTTAGAACGAATACAGACCCAACTACATTAGCCAATAGTTTTAAGGAAAAATTATTTAATGTAAATGGTCGTGCTGATTCAGAATACAATAACGGAAATCATAAATGGTAAGAGGGGGAATATAAAATGAGTTACACAGTATTAAGTCCAATAAAACAAGATTATGCTTTAGGCTTTGATGAAAAGAAAAACACTATTATTTTAAAACCATTATATTCAAATACACAAGTTGGGATTGCTACCGTTGATGGTGTGGCTAGTTCGGATATTAATTATAAAAAAGGTTCTTTAACTAGAAGGGTATTTAAAAACTTTAAAGATACTGATGGTATCAATATTGTGATAAACAACAATGAGGAATCATTTGTTGCTAACAGTAAAGATTCAGGCGTACTTACTGTTATTAAAGAAGAATTCATTGGCTTTGGTATTCAAGTTGATAGGGTTCAAGATAAAGGTGAGGGATTGCAAGAATTAATCGATATAGCTAAGAATAATAAATCGGTATCAATACAATGTTACGCTAGTAAATTGGGTATGGATAATACAACTATTGGCAATATTGATAAGATTGATTTAGTGTCTATTAATACAAAATAAATAAATTATAAAATACTATTGTTATAATATATTTTATGTAGTATAATGTAAGTAGGTAGGAATCTACCTTGAATGCTTTATAAAACATTCACTAATTCTTCTGGTATCAGTTGTTTAAACGCTTGTTCTTGAAAGTTGTATATTTTCCTTGTACGCCATCATCACTTGTTCTGCTCTTATACTTGTGGTGGTGGCTGTTTTAATATCAAGGTTTATTGTAAAGGAAATAGCATTGGTTGATTCTAGTATTAAGCAATCATATATAACATGTGATTAGATCATGATTAACATATTGATAATGAACATTGATTCAGAAGAGAATAATAAGTTGTTGTGATGTTAAGTTAAGAAGTATTTAAGATAGATAATGATTGAAGTTGTATTGAACATAGATTAAAAGATTAGTTCAATGATGATAAAGATTAAGTTGTTATATCAACAATGTTAATAAGATAAGTAAAATGTATTTAACTAAATGATTAGATCATAATGAATTCATTTGTATTATCAATAGAAGATTGATGAACTAAATAACTTTGATGAACAAACTTAAAAGATAAATGATTATAAAATGTTTTTGTTCTTTCGTTTGAAATTAAATTTAAAATAAATTATAAAAAAGAAGATTAATAAACAATTATAATTAAACATTCAATATGAACATGAATACAATAAGTATCTTCATACTTATTCATAGGTTAAATGCTTAATAGTGATAAGAGGTTAATAGCAAATAGATTACTAATACAATGGTTATAAATTATCCAATTATAATGATGTGTTTTAAGGATAAAAACATTTATAGATAAAGTTAAATTACTTACCTAAATAAAGTTATAAAATGAAATAAATATGAAACTAAAGCATTTAAAAATAGACTTCATAGAAGGCATTTAGAACTTGTTTTAGAGCATATAACAACACTGTGATTAAAGCTATATAAATAATAAATGCACGTCATAATCGTGCGGCTATTACCATCTAAGCATTACTAATATAAAAAGCCAGGGGTCTGATAGGCGCCCACGTATTTTTAAAAATTTTGTAATCGCTCGATACTTAATCTTAACCGAATGTTGAAAATGAAAGTTAAAAATGCGTAAAGCAAAATGACTTTACGTAATAAAAGTATAGAAGAGGGGGAGTTTTAATGGCTCAAAGAAAGTTATTGTCACAACAAAAGAGTAGATTAACTACAGAAGTTCAGGAATCGAAACAAGCTACAGAAGATGCATTGCAGCAATTAACAAAACTATCACCAGAACCTCCTGAATGGCTAGATGATACAGCAACAAAAGAATGGCATAGGATATTTCCATTACTTCAAGAATTACCGATAGCTAGTTTAGATTTAGCATTAGTTTCTGCTTATTGTACAGCTTATTCAGACTACATCAATGCAACTATACGCATGAAAAATGAGGATGCAATTATAGTTACTGAACGTGGTACAAAGCTTAATCAGAATCATGCTATAAAACGTGATTCGTTATCTCAATTAAATAGCATTGCCCCTAAGTTAGGGTTAACTGTAGAATCACGATTAAAAATATTAGATCCTTCAAAAGAAAAGACGAATGATAAATCAGTATATGAAATGTTTGGCATTGATGATAATGATTAATTTATAAAATTCTAGGAGGGCTACTATGATATTAAAACGTTGTAAATCAGTTTTGTGGTATTACGAAGAAAAGAAAATTACTGAATATGAATTGTTAACGCATTATAATCCACAATTCATTAATAGTAAGATACGAGCATTACAGGAACAAATCAATGCAATGTATCATTTAAATGTCAGTCATACAGTGTGTGATGATGTGATGGGCGTGATTTCAATTTCATATCCGTTAGAGAAGTTAGTTTTGTGGATTATAGATCAAAAAGAAGAATTGAATCGTTTTAAAAATAGTAGTACTAAGAAATTAAATTTGCTAAAGAAAATCGTCCATAATTACACACCCAAAGAGCAGCAAGAAGTGATGAAATACTTCAATTCTAACGGTAGTAACAAGGCTTTAAAGACGATAAACAAGTTACAGGAAGATTTATATAAGATACATCACAACAAGCGTATAGAACGCAATAAACAGCGTGAAAAAGAGAATGAAGTTATATATCAAAACTTTGTAGTAGACGTTAAAGAATCACTAAATAATGAGCATGAGGAGTTGGTCGTGTGATTAGAAGTTTAAGTAAAGAAGATTATCCAATTTTAGAACGATACATGCGCAACTATCATAATATGGTTAATACTTATAAGAATAAACCTAGTGATATGAATGAATTACAATATATGAACTTAGAATCAATTGTGAAGGGCATTACACAGGTGTATAACGACAGTGAAGTTAAAATACAACAGATTATTAAACTCACATGGTGGGACGATAAGAAGTATACAGATGAAGTGATAGCGAGTGTTATAGGTATCACAGAATACACGTTAAGACATGCTAGAGAAGTTATATTGAAACGTGTTGCAAAGGCAGTAGATTATGTATGAGTTATGATAAAGCAACAGTGAAAGAGTTTATATTGAATTACCACAAAACAATAAATAATAGTGATGCAAATAATGAAGATATTGATATAGATGACTTCTTTAATGTGAATGATCAAGCAGAAACTCACGATATAGATAATAATGTTGAAGAAAGTATATTTTATAATGAATTAGAAGCTGTTATTGAAAGCGTAGCAACCGAGAAAGAACATAATTTATTCTTATTGCTATGTAATGGTGTGAGCTTTGAAAAAGCAGGAAATATATTTGGTGTAAAAGAAGCAAGAGCTAAGCAGATGTTGAATAGATTGTTGGAGAAGTTGGAATAATTAACATATTATTTAATTATAATAATGCATTGGTGTATATTAAGTAAAATAACGTCTTAATAACGTTTACCTTAGTAATTATCTTTAAATTTATCATAGACTTTTAAAAATTATAAATACTTTTAGAGGTTAAGCCTAGTAATTTATCTATAATAATATTATTATTAATGTAAGTATTAACTATAGTTAGGTATATAGGAGTGAAAATGATGAGAAAAACAAATGTGAGAATGTTTGAAATTCACTACTTTGACATAAATGATAAACATGATAATTTCGTTAAATTTTTGAATTTATCAGAAAATATACTTTTAAGTTTTAAGAAAAGAGAAGAATTGTTAGCTCGTGAAATAGAATGGATTAACGATAACTTTATAACTGTTATAAATGAGATCAGTTTGTTAAGAAAGGGAAATAAAAAGGATGCTCTATTAAAAATGGCGATTTCTGAAATGGAAATTATAAATAAATTTGATGATTACAACGATGACAAGGCATATAATTTTATTGAACTTATTATTAACTTAAAAAATAAAATAGATAGAATAAATAACATGTGGTCTTTTAATAATTTCATGCTATCTAATAAATTTGAAGAATATAATAATCACGAAAGAGCGGTAGTTTAATGAAAGACGAATTCCATATTCAATTAAAAAACTTTGAATTGCAAGCTTTGAATTTTATAAAAAAAGAGAATTACAATGGCAATGAGCTTGAATTAGATCCTGATTATAAGGTTTTTATTGAAAAAAAAGAAGCAGCAACAAAAGAAGCGTTTATATATATCACAATTGAAAATGAATATTTTGAAATAACAACTGTTGTAAAGGCATATTTTATAGATAAAGAACAATCAAACATTGATAATCAAAAGTTAAGTAAAATTATATTGTCATTAATATTACCATTGGCACGGCCTATTATTTATCAAACTTTATTACAATCGAATATTCAAGGAATTATTTTACCTACACTAGATATACAAAGGCATATAAAATCTGATGATTAGTGTAAAAAACTCTAATATCGGCAATAATAAGAACTGTTATGGTAGTATAAAACTAATATCTAGTAGCTTGAATTTTTTCAAAAAAAAAGAAAGTGATGTATATAATGATGGTGTAGATTTAATTAATGGTGTAGTAAGAGATCTTCATTCATTTGTAATAAATAAATGTAATGATTTTACTACAATAGAGAATGCTATTATAGATAAATTAGACTTCTTTTACGAACTTAATGCTGAAATCTCTATAGGGATAGAGCATCACATTAAACAAATAAATAAAAAAGTGAAATATATCCTTAAACAAATAGAAAAAAATAAGAATGAAGAATTTGTTAACAATGTTAGAGGATTATTGACGGAAAGTGTTGCTTGTTCTTTCATAGGTGATGTGAATTATCAATCAGAATCGACTCTTATTTGGGATTGTGTTTTTTATAAAGGTAATCAATTATTAAAATATATAGATTCTAATGGAAATCAAGTAAAAAGTGTAGATATTTTTTGTAATAGTAATGATGTTTCGTTATATGAATGCAAAACAAGACCGTATTTTAAAGTTAGTCAATTTTACTTTATGAACTATTTAAAAAATCAATACTCGTTAGAAAATAAAACGGCTGATTTGTTTACATTTATACTACAATATGAACAACATCCAAGTTTCCAAAAAGAAGTTGCTAAAATACCAAGTTATTTTTCTATTGTTACAATTGAAAATATAAAAAGTTAATAAGATATTTTGATATAATCATTTATAAAAAGATAGCCACTCTTCGGAGTGGTTATTTTTTATGCAAAATTAGATACATTGATTTAATTTAATTTATCGGTTAAAATAAATTAACCCTAATTTATGGAGGTTTCTATATGGAATATAAAAGATATGAGATTAATAAATTTGAAGAATTGAAATGTATTTCAGATAAATTACGTATGAAAATTTCAATGTTACTTATTGAAAAAGAGATGACAGCTACTGAAATTGGGAAAAAGTTAGACATACCAAAAGCCAAAATTTTCT
>ERZ1023497.335-NODE-335-length-13792-cov-5.518381_pt1 | contig 13792 bp, 9 predicted proteins | sample MGYA00380543_ERZ1023497 | MGnify/ENA primary metagenome ERZ1023497 (study PRJEB33173, sample SAMEA4830384) | metagenome | study: EMG produced TPA metagenomics assembly of the PRJEB25223 data set... | reverse complement strand
TGTAATAATTTTTCTTAAATCATTGATAGACATACCCGTTATTTTCAAGCAATTTATGAAATCAAACCAACCTAAATCACTTTCTTTAAAGACCCGATAACCATGTTCATCTCTTTCAATAAAAGGTAATAGCCCCTCTTGTTCATAATATCGGATTGTATGTGGTTCTAAATTCGTCTTTTGCGCTACATCTTTAATATACATACCCTTCTCCTTTTCATTAAAATTTTAAAAGTGTTATTCAGGAAAAACAGATTCAAATACATTTTTTTTGGTACATATCATACCACTTATTAGCTATAAAATCTGGGATAATTCATTTTTACATAATCTCAGAATTATCTTCTTAAAAATATAAAAAACTAAATACATAACTATTAATTATCACACTTTGTACGTCTTTTATATACAAAAAATTCAGTAGCATATCAATAACTACTGAATTAAAATTTAAAATAATTTTAACTGACTAAATGAATCGCTAGTCATCTGCTCTATTTTTTCTATTTGGTTTCCAATTCTAGTGATAATCGGCACTACCAAAGCATTTCCCATACAGAAAAATCTCATTCTATCTGGCATCGTATCAGTCCAATTATCAGGAAAACCGTTTAATCTTTCTGCTTCAATAGGAGTAAGTGTACGATATATATTATCTATATTTAATAAATGTGTACTTCTATTTACTGAAGACTCACTTGTTAACATCGTTCTCGCAGGTAAATCTAGAGAGTCTGTTTCTGACATACCACCCTCTGAGAAGTAATATTCATGTCCTTCTTTTGTAGTCCTTTTAATTTTTTTAGGGCCACGTAAATAACGGAATTTTTCTATTTGATCAAAATTTAATGAATAATTCTCATCAACACTTTCTTCAAGTACGTCTTTTAACGTTAAAGGTTTTTCATATTTAGGTATTGTATCAATGGTCAATACTTTACCATTCCTCATAACCCCACTATTATAAAATTGAAATTTAAAATTATCTGATACTTCTACAATATCGCTTGAAATTATTGTTTCAGCAACTCTATTTTTATTTGGCTCATTTTCAATCGGAAATGCTTGAGCGAACATACCATTTCTATACACGATATCTTCTAGCTTCTCTTTATTCATAGCATTACTATAATCTAAATCTTGTTTGTACCCAAAAATAAATACCCTTCTGCGTCTTTGAGCATTACCGTAGTCCGCTGCATTGATAACTCTCCATTCAACATTGTATCCTAGCTCATTAAGTGTAGACAACATAACTGCAAAATCTCTACCTCTTTGACTAGATGGTGATTTCAATAAACGATCTACATTTTCTAATAATAAATATTTTGGATATGTATTTTGAACAAATCTAATTATTTGCCAAAATAATACTCCCTTTTTCCCTTGTATTCCAAGCTCACCACTTAAAGTCCGTGCAACTGAATAATCTTGACAAGGAAAGCCTCCAACTATCATATCAGCTTTAGTTTCAGCCATTTCATTATTAGATATCTCTTCTATATTTTTATTAATGTGTTCTCCAGTTTTAAATCTCTTATTATAACAATCAAAAGCATGTTGTACTTTACGTGAAGGTTCCCACTGATTTGCCCAATTGACATCAAAAATCCGATTTTTTGTTTGCTCTAAACCTAAACGAAAACCGCCGACTCCAGCAAATAACTCTACAACTTTAATATCATCCATTAGGCGACCTCCTAAAATTACTTGTTAACTATTATAACACAAAACCGAACGATCGTTCTAGTTTTTTATCATAATTAAACATTCTAAATTATAACATAGAATGCCTAAAGTAATTCCTCAACCTGCTTTTTAATATAATCATTATTTATCCAAAATGATTGTTTAGTCATCCATTGATTTGAATAATCTTCAGTGTCCGGCTTGTTAATCCAATGCGCTGGATGTGGTAATTTATCAGCATATCGACCATTTTCACTATAGTCTCTTTGTTGCTCATGCGGCCTTACATGACATATTAAATTATCCGACTTACTGATAAAATTATTATTAATTCTCCATCCGTCTTTTGTACTTTTATCAGGTACAGCTTCCAAAGTAATACCCTTATTGATTTTATTTACGGTATCTTCCCACACTTCTTTTACTGGGCCTTCCACATCTTCTTCTGGCATAGTAAAAAATTTAATACCTTTAAAAACATCAATTTCGTTTTCTGTTTTTACAACAAAAAATAAAAATCTAGTTTCTAATAAAAAGTTGTGCCATTGTGCACTTGGAAACCCTTCTTCATCATCCCAAGCTTCTTTTGATAATTCATCAAACTTAAACGCTCCAAATGACATACTTTCTTTATTTTGATTTTTTTCATTGAATTTTACTGTTTTTACAACAATTGAAGATTTCTCAAATTCTTCTACTTGAGGAAAAGGTTTATTCTTAGTAATTTTACCTTGTAAATTTAATATTGCAGAAGCAATTCTATAATTTAAATTGTAAGCTCCTTTTTTAATATCAAAGTGATTACATAACTCATCAATTGTCCACCCAATATATGGTTGGAACTTATCTATAACTATTTCTTCTATTGATTTTTCTTCAATTTCAAACTTATCTTTGACGATAGAATCTATCGTTTCATCACCTAATACATATTTTCTTAATATTGAAGTCATATATCCTGATTTAAGCGAAAATGCCCTTTGCTTTGCTTTAATATCTGAATATGGTTGGTTTCTAACAGATTTCGATGTTGCACCCTTAGTACAAGGAGATAAGTAACTTGTTAATCCTTCACTTAACTCATGCGCTTTCCCGTTCGCTATATATTGATGTATTATATGCCAATCTTGTTTAATAATTTCATAATCAATTGGGTTATGTTTCATCTCATATAAAACTGCCTCTTTAATCAGCCAATCATCTTTTTTTGCTTCTTTTATATATTCATAAAATGCAAGTTCAATAGTGACATTTTTATTTAAAAAGCTACTTTCTTCAAAATTTTCTTCTGCCACTTTCTCATAATTAATAATATTTAAAACTAATCTCTCTTTTGCACTATATTGTCCATTTTTTAATTTTTTAATAGGTGTCGCTTTTAACTCAACACCTGCATCTTCCATGTCAGGTTTATTATCATTATCTTTTTGTTTGCCATACCATGCTTCAAAGGCGTCCCCAGCTGAACTTTTAGTACCTGTAATTGGATTCCCACCGTTAAGTTCTTTCAACGTCTTACCTACCGCTTCTTTAGCTCTATTATGAACCTGTTGCTTTGTTTTATATTCAGTCATAATATCCCTCCTATACAATTATTATGTTCTACTTACAATTATCCTAGTAAAAATTAAACTTAAAAATTTATCCTCTTTTCCTTAATCTACACTAAATTTATAAACGATTTCATTCTACTCCACTATTTCTGATGATTTTTCATATTAAATTTCAAAGTATTCAAACACTATTTGGTTTAATTGTTTTGAAATTTCTGTAAAATTACAATTAAGGTCTAAAGTAGTCACGCTGATTTGATTACCATCCATTTGAAAAATGTTATCTGGAACTAATTTTTCATCTGTTTTTGCATACAATAACATGCCAGAAACTTTTACTGAATCTTCTTTCAAATTTCTATCTAAGTTTTTTACATAAGTAAATATTTGATACAAATTACCAGAATGAATTTTATGTACATCATAGTAATTTTGTAATGTTTTAGCATAATATTTTGCATCAATAATTAAACAAGCATTTTTATAAGAAAGCATAACATCACTTTTCATAGTAGGTAACATTGATGTTATACCATCATCCACCGACCATGGTATATAAGAAGCTGTAACAGATAGTTGCGGAAATTCTCTTTTAAAATATTCAAGGATAAACTTTTCATATAAACGCGACATTCTTTGCTCATCTATAAAATCCATAAATTGCTTACTTCCATCACTTTTGGATTGAATCAATCTTTCATTAACTAAATAGCAAACTGAGATTAACATTTTATATAACTGACTATTACGAGTAAATCGTAAATTCCAATTAATTTCTCGGTTATCTAAAACATCTACTTGATTAAAAAACAATAATGTTTTTTTTATTTTCTTTTTTCGTTCTTTTGAAATATCTGCTTTAAGTAAAAGAATAAGTGTTGTTTTGATTATCTGATTCATGTATGTGTTTACTATAAATTTATCATATGAGCAATGAAGTTTCTTATTAATAACATCTAGGTTTTTAATCGAATCTGTAACATCAATTTTCCCACGAACCATAGCTAATGCTTCTTTTGTTTCTATATATTCATGTTGTAGACCTCTTCTAAGTTGATTCGATAATCCTTTAACTAGAATAGCTGCATACAAATCATCCGCATTTTCAAAGTCTTCTGTTTCTAATTTTCGATAACCTTTTTTGTTAAGAACTGAAAATGCATAAGATAACATATAGTATATATTTTTAATTGCTATCATTTAATGCTACTCCTTAACATTTCAGACCATATATCGACTTTAGTTTCTTCATCAAACCAATATTCTTTTATTAATGGAATAATTTCAAATTCTACAATGTTAGTTAGAATAGAGTTTGTTATTTCCTGTAGGTTAGAAAAATAGCTATGACCAATAACAAAACCTTCACCGAGGGTTTCATCATTTATAATTTCTTTATTTAAGTTTTGAACACATAGAATCAATTCATCAAATTTTGAACTCTGCAAATTTTCTTGATATTCTCTAAATCCAATTGTAGTAAAACTAGTATTCATATTATAAAAAGCAAAACGTCTACGCAAAGCGTAATCAAGAATTGCTAGACTACGGTCGGCAGTATTCATCATTCCAATAATATAAACGTTTTTTGGTACTGAAAACTTTTCATCGGCATATAATAATTCTAATTCTGTGCCTCTCTTATCATTCTCTATTAACATAAATAGTTCTCCAAATATTTTACTTAAATTCCCACGATTAATCTCATCAATAATAAAGAAGTATTTATTTTCACTATCTTCTTCTGTTTGTTTGCGAAAATTATAAACAGCCCCTTTGTGAAGCTTAAAGCCAGTTTCTGTCGGCCTAAATCCCATAATAAAATCTTCATATGAATAACTTTGATGGAATTGTATCATTTTAACGCGACTTGTAGCTTTTTCTCCTATAATAGAATATGCCAAACGTTTTGCTGCATACGTTTTTCCAACCCCAGGAGGACCTTGCAAAATTACATTTTTTTTAATTTTTATTAATTCTACTAAACTATGATAATGTTTTTCATTCATAAATACTTCATTTAAAAATTGATTACTATTATATTTAGGGAAGGCTATATCTGCATCTAATACAGTATCAAACTTTTCAGTTTCGAATAACATATTCAATTTTCGAACAGATTCACTATAAGGCGTAATTTTAGTTAATATTTTATTTGAAGGCTTAACAGGCGTTATCCATTCACCTTTCTTCTTCCAATCAATTTGCCTTGAATTTGAAAATTCTCGATTGATATTATAATGATGTCGTGAAGAAACTATACCCCAGCCAATTAATTTAGACTGACCCTTTTTAACATATATAATATCACCAATTTTCATTTCTTTAGTAAACTGCCAAACAGCGTTTGCGGTATTATTATAGTTATTTTTAACTTCATTTACTTCTTGTAATTTTTCTTTTACTTCCTTTTTATCAATATATGCTGAGAAATCTCCTAATTCATTTAGACCAATAGACAACAAACTGTTGTCATAGAAAAAATCCCAATATTTAGCTTCAGAGTCTACGGAAAACATCCAATAATTTATTGACTCTACATCTTTATCTGCATCAGTTGTCTCTATTTCATCTCTTTTTTTCTTATTGACCTGTTCCGAGTAACACCAAGCTTCGTAGCTTAAATCAATAAAGTCAGACATTGATGTTTTTGTACTTGAAAGATAAGTTTTTAAATTATAAAGAATACTCAAGTATTCTTCTGCTGTTATCTTTTCGTTTCCCATTACCATTAGGCTAATAATTTCAAATGGTACTTTTTCAGATTCATAAATGTACCATCTTGAACGAGAATCAAGATTTGCATATGTTTCTGGAGAAATCCAATACAATCCACTTGTCAACTTACTATTTCCAATACCTCTTTTTGACATTACCAAATCGAAGTATTTAATGAACTGATTTTTATATTCTAATCGTTTCTCTTTAGCATATGTTAATGCAACTGAAAATAATGTCCATAAATCATCGATATCATTTTTATTACGATATCCTTCAAAATCATAATAAGTTGCCCCCATATTATTTATTGTTGGTATACTATCAAAGCTAGAAGGCACTTTTGATTTAATATTTAAAAGTTCCGATACATTTTCTAGAATTTTTATTTTATTAGATTCTTTCATAGAACTTTTATTAAATAGTCCAAATATCGTAAATGGATCAATATCTGTCAATTGGTTATTTCGTTCTAGAGTAGGTAATTTTATTTCTGCTAACTCATATATCTTTTGAATTTTTATTATTAATTCTTCACGCTTTTCACGAAATTCAAGTAACTTTTCAGCGAGTTCCTTATAAAAATCAACCCATGTTCTATCAATAGTTTTATTCATTTAAAATATCCTCACTATCTATTGCTTTATTTTTTATATTCGCTTACTAGCTTAGGTTGTTGTAATTAAATCCTTTTTTACATTTTTATTTGTATAATTTCTTTTATAATATTAGTAAAATGCACTCAACAATTTCATCGTTAAGTGCATTTAAATACTCATTTAATATTCGTACGCTTTTCAAATAATAATCTTTATTTTTTTACTAATGAAAGACGTTTTTGAAAAAGAAATCTAGATCTTCATCATCTGTGGGTAAGATTTCTAATTTGTCATTATCAATAGCTTCTAACATAACCTGTTCTTTTTCAGTTAATCTCTCATACACTTTCTCTCCAAGCGAATATTCACCTTGATCAAGTTCATAGTACTGTTGAAGATAATAATATTGTGTATAATCTTCGTCTTTCAATCCTAGGCGATGAATCCTATCTTTAGATTGTAATAAATGCACTAGATTGAAACTGTATTCAAAATATATTGCGTCATGACATGTTTTGTGAAGTGATACAGACTCAGCAAGTGTATGCGGATTGGTAATTAATACATCTATCTCTTTATTTTTAAATCCTTTTATAATCTCATTTCTATTTTGTTGGTCAACATCCCCAGAAATAATAGCTGCTTTAATACCCATCTTATCTAGATATCTTTTAATTGTGGTCATACTTTTAATAAAGATACACCAAACTATCATTGTTTTAGCTTCATTATTTATGGAATCCACTAATTTTAATAACGTTTTTAATTTACTGGAAATATCTATTTGATTAACTAACCTTTCAATATCTTGGCTATTATCTTGATACTCAATTAAGTCAATGTCATTTTCGTAAAAGTCAAACATATTACTAAAATCTTTGAGGTCAGTAGTTTGTAATAACATTTTTGGAACACTTTCCATTTGTGATATTTTAGCAAATAAAGCAAATTGGTTTTTTTTATATGTACTAAACAACAATTTAAATAATTCTTTTTCTTCTTCATTAGCATTTACTTTTATAAATTTATCTGCGTTAACTTGCGGCACATTAAGTTGGTGTTTAGTTGTACGAGTAAAAAAAGGTCTGATTTTATCATTAATTATTTCTACCTCATCTTCGCTAGGTCTTTTTAACGTTGATAAATCAAATTTGAAGAAATGTTTGTAATCGTATGGGTAGAGTAAATTTAATAAATTATAAATATCTTGATAACCATTTGGTATAGGGGTTCCTGTTAAAGCCACTACATATTTAGCATTTTCTATAATATTTAATGCGAAGTATGCTCTTTTACCTTCTGGATTTTTAATTCTATGTACTTCATCAAAAACTACCATTGTATTTTCATCAATTATATTTTTGATTTCTTCCTGAATGCTTTCTAAAGCTTCATAATTTACAAGTATTAGATTTTTTCCACCACTATCATATTTAATTTTCTTACGTTTTTCATTAGAACCTGACATCTCCTTTATATTAAGATGATTTAGTTCTTCTTTTGAACCAAAGCAAGATTCAAATTCATCTAACCATGAACCAAATGAATTTAATGGCCCCACCATAATAATTCTATTTACGTTATGTACCTTTTTTAAATACGCGTACATTCCATATACAGTTGAAGTCTTTCCAGAACCTGGTACAGAAAAGTTACCTGCTTTTTGCATCATCGTCATATAAAAAGCGTCTAACATTTGTTTATCTCTAAGTTGACGTTGCATTGCATCATTAACAATTTCATTAAAAATTTTATATTCTTCTTGATATCTTTTGTCTCTTTTTTTAATGTCATTTCCAATTGAATATTTTAAATCAATATATGTTTGTATATCGTCTATATATTCATTAATATTAGTAGAAATTTCTATTTCAATATTTTTTTGCTTACATATTTGCGAAATTGAACTTACAATACTCTTTAAATCCCCGTAGTATACTGAGGCTTTGAATTCAATTTTATTATTTTGAACACTTTCAACATATTTTCTAATCCTCATTTTATACTTAGGGGTCTTAATAATCTTGTCTATTTCAATAGCTTCCCCTTTTATAATTAGGAAGTTATTACTCATTGCAATCTTAATCATCCTTACCAACCTCGCCTTTGATAGCTTCAACTTCTTTTTCAAGATGTTTTAACGCTTCTAAAAACTCTTCTATTTTTTCATTTTCTAATGATATAAGAATCATTTTATCAATGTTTTGGATTGCTTCAATTGCCTTTTCTACCTGCTTTTTGGGTGCACTCTTGGTTTCGCTTTTTTTAATTCTTTCTTGATATTTATCATAACTTTCACTTATTTCCTCAATCATCTCAGTATTGCCACGAATTTCTTCATTTAAAAATTTCAAATCAACAACTTTATCACTTTCTTCAATCCATTCTTGAACTTTTTCAGCATGATTAAGTTGTTCTTCCAAAAATGGTTCAAATTGACGTGTATTCACTAACTGTTTAATGTTACGAATATATCTTGTCAAATCACCGTCAGGCTTAACCATAATAATATTGAAAATTACATTTTTAAGATCTTCTTTCTGTTCATCATCACTCACTTTATTTAACACCATATTAATCTCATTTAGAGGACCATCTAAATCAAGTTCTCGTGCAATATAAAAATGCTTAGGCATATTTATAAATTCTAAAAATTCCACCATTAATACTGCTCTATTAACTAACTTTTTGACTTCTGTCTCAGTCTGTTCCGTATTTCTAGCATATTCTTTTATAGTAATCAATTCATTTTCTATAATGTCATTATATACACCAACAAGTCTATCTATAGGGGTATAACCCACTCTTTCTTCACGTCCATGTTGTAAATATAATTCTAGAAGTTTAATTTCTTTTTTACTTTCTTCAATATCCTTGTTAATTAGCACTCCTTCAATATAGTTGAATTTTTCATCCTCTTTAGAAAGTTCACGTATACACGTAAATCTTCTATTACCATCAATTACACGTCCATCAGTTAATATTATTACTGGCTCTTGTTGACCTATCGCCTTAATATTATTCATAGTCTTCTTAAATGCAATTTCATCACTTTTTTTAATGAATTCAGCAATAATATTGTTATAGTGATTAATGTCAGATTTGTCAATAGTACTTACGTTATTTTCAGCTTTATATTTACTAATCCATGTGGCTATTCTATCGTTTTGGTCATTATAGTACAGTTCACTTATTCTAATTTTATAAACTGGATACACCTTTGTTAATCCATCTATAGTAAGCTTCTTAGTTTCTTCTGTTTTACTAATATTTGTTTCTTTTAACATTTATAAAAACTCCTCATAATAATAGTCTATATCAAAATATATTTTTTCCATTATTTCATCGTAGTACATGCCTAATGTTTTAATTACTTCTATAATTTTGTGTTTTTCAATATTTAAGTCATACACAGATTTTATTTCAGATATCAAATTATATATATCCACTATCTTTTTATTATTAATTAAATAGAATAAAAAAGAATTCAAACTAACTGGCTCTTTGAGTTTAAATAAATAATTATTACTTATTCTATGATTGTATACATTGCTGGCGCCCCTTAACAATGAACGGTAAAATATATCATCAAATCCAAATTCATCAATTTTTTGTTTATCAGCAACTTCTAGGATATTTGTTAAAGACCAAAATTGATTATCTTGCAATAATAAAATTGTTTCTTTACGAAATTCTAGGAAGATTTCTTTCGATAATCCAATTTCCTTTAGCTTGTTGATAGTAATGAATTTATTATTATCAAATTCAATTATATCCATTGAGTATATCTTTTTATATACTTGACTTTTAAAAGTACTTAAACTCCAAATTCTTAAGTCTATACTATCGATATCAATAATTTCAAATTTATTAAATATTTCTCTTTCAAATAGTTCTGCTGTGCTACTATATTCATCACTTATATAATAATTATCATATTTTTTAAAGCCTAATTGATTTAAATATAATGTTATTGTGCTTGTTTCTATGTTAATATTTTTTTGAATGTCTTCTATAAACACTATAGACTTATTCTCTACAACTGAAATTAATTCATTTAATATATCTTCATTAACCTCAATATCTTTTGCTACATATATGTCATTTATTTGATATTCTTTAATAATATTAAAGTAATTAGCAATGATAGACCTTTTGTTCACCCCATATAGTTGGAAATACAATTCAGCTAAATCCTCTTTCTTAATTGGTGAATTTTCAAATAATAAGTTTTTTACCTGAGTTTCTCTACTTCCGTCCCCTATTATAAGATGTGGTGTACGTCCAAACTTTATGTCAATATCCTTAAAATAACTAATTGTTCTTTTCATAATATTATGTAACTCATATTTATTAAGTATATTGTAATCATCCATTAATTTTTCGTTAGCCTTGAATATAATTTCAGTTGATAAATCCATATCTTTCCATTCTAATAAACCAAGTTCTTTATAAAATATATCCCAATCATATTCATTGTAATCGTAAAACCTAAAACGTTTTTTTGGGCTTTCAACAACTATTTCTTGATCACTAATGCGTGTTTCAATATACCTAGCGTTTAACTCTAAGTTTTTTTTATTATTAACATGCTCTTCTAGAAATAATGAATATAGTTCTTCTATTTCTTGATAAGAAGTAACTTCTTTACAAAAATTTTGAATTAAATATCTAATTATGGAAGTTTTATTATTTGGAATAGTCACTTCATCTAAGACAATCATATCTTTTTGACTTTTATCAAAAACTTTCCTTTTTAAACTTTCATCCGCCATTTCATCGTTTATAATAGCAGACCAGCTTTCTTCGCCCTCTGAATATATAAGTGCTAAATAATTGTATGCGTCATCTTCAAAAAGATAGTTATATAGTGATTGATTTAATTTGTAATTTTCAAACCAATAAGCATTCGTATTCTCTCTTACATTACTTGGCAAATTATTTAATGCCTGCTTTATTAATTGTCTTGCCCTTTCGCGTGTCAATCCAAGTTTGTCCCCTACTTCTTGTAATGTATAATTTTTCAACCTATATTTTAATGCTTCAAATTGGTTTTCTGATTTTAAATGTTTAGCATAATATAAGACAGGCTTCTTTAAGGTTACTATTTTCCCAGCCTCTAAAATAACTAGCCCCTCACTAATCAAGTTATTAACAATTTCTACAAAATTGGTTTTATTATTTACTTTTTCAAAATTCTCTTTTAAGTACTTGTAATTCATCTTAGTAGAATAATTTTTTAAATAGCTATATACAAGTTCGTTTGCTTCATGTTTGCTTAACTCCAAACTCTCTATTTCTTTAATAATTTCAGTATTATGAGATATAAAATAAGATAGCTCTTTAAAACCATGATAATTCACATTTACATATTTTTTTATTACATCATCAACTTTACAAGTTAGAGAATATAAGATGTTATCTTCAATGTTTAACCAAAAATTATAATGATGATTCCTAAAAAAATTATAAGATATCCCTTCTAGTAAAATGTCATTATTGTAAGTTATTACCAGTTTATTCAATAATAACTTTAATACACGACTAGTACTTTTTTCGTTCATTCCTTTTAATTTTTTAATATTACTAGGTATAATTTTAATTAGATTTTCTATTTTATTAATTTCTAACTCTTTTATTTTTTTAATATCACTTTCTTTAGCTTCATTACAAGTAATATCAATTGATTTTTTTAATTTAAAACCATTTCTAAAATAAAACTCAACATCTTTAAAAGGCAAAGAATTAATAATAGCTTCCTTAACTTGAAGTTGTGGATTTGAAAAAGGTATGTCAACTACCCCTTGATAATTGAGTTTCAATTCATCTCTCAAACCATTTATAATAGCCTTCAATCCAAGCACTTGAGGTGCATTCACACCCCTGAATTTCTTAAGATCACTTTTTTTTAATTCTAATAAAACTTCGATTGTTTGAATATTATTATTTTTTAGTATTACATTCAACTCATTATCTAATTTGAGTGTTTCAATACTTTCATGTTTAATTTTATGATAACTTAAACTGTTAAGCTCATATGCATCATTTATAAAATTATTTTGTGTTTTTAAACTTAATATTTCCTGTATTGATTTTTCTCCCAAATTTTGTATATTTTTTAATTCTCTCTCAGTTAGATTTTTTATTTCTTCAATAGTATAATATCCTGCTTTAGCTAAAGCGTTTTGAGAACGAATAGATAATATAACTTTATTGGTTTCATATGGTAGTTTTAAAAATTCTGCTATTTCGTCTATTGATTTCATACCTATATTTGATAGATTAGCCAAATCATCCCTAGTCAGATTTTTTAATTCGTCTGTTCTTATGTATCCAGCTTTATTTAATGCATTTCTCGACCTAACAGATAAATTAGTTTCACTAATTAACAATTCTCCACGCCCCCTTAATTAAAACACTAAAAATTGGCAATTTTAAGATAATATATTATAACTGCTCAAAAACCTATATAATTGAATTTTGCATTATTTTTAATTTCAAAAAAATATTAGATACTTCTAATATACAACTATATTGTAAATTAGAAGTATCTAATATACAACTATATTGTAAATTATACAACTGCATTATCATTTTACAATTTAATTATTCATTGACTTTAATGTTTTTTAAATTAAGCAAGTTTATATAATTATTATGCCATATATAAGTTTTAGCATTTTTTAAATACCATCCAAATTCATTATATTTTTACATACATCTTCCCAATTAGAGCACTCTAATATATTTTTAATAGCAGCAAATGTAATATTATTATATTTTCCTTTTAAGTTTTTTTTAATTTCATAAGACTGTAAAACGCCCCATACAACCCAACCTTTATGATTTTCCATTCCTAAATGTTTTACTTCTATTTCACGTGTACTTAATCCATTTACAATGTATTCAAATATTATTGTTGCTCTTTCATTCGAAGTTAATTTCTCAGCTTTAACTCTCATTTTTTCGATATCCATACTTCTACTCATCTCCCTATATCAAATTTTCTATTTTCCACAAATGAACATACTAAAATAATTATATACATACGTTAGATATTTGATAAAGAGATACTTATGATACGCTTCAAGCAAACTTAAGTACTCTTTTTAAAAACCTCATATAGTATGATACGTTCAAAATAACTTTACTAAGTTGCTGAAAAAAACGCATCACTTATGATACGCTTCCCCTTATCAGTGATTTTGCTAAAATTTTTATATCGCTTAAAAA
>ERZ1023497.331-NODE-331-length-13858-cov-3.851844_pt1 | contig 13858 bp, 11 predicted proteins | sample MGYA00380543_ERZ1023497 | MGnify/ENA primary metagenome ERZ1023497 (study PRJEB33173, sample SAMEA4830384) | metagenome | study: EMG produced TPA metagenomics assembly of the PRJEB25223 data set... | reverse complement strand
TTAGGGTATATGGAGCTTACGAAGCCTATGGCAAAACGGTTAGGCTATGTGCAGACCATTTTAGGCCGTAAACTCTACTCACCTGATATCCAAAGCAGTAATCGTATGATTAAAGATGCTGCCGAGCGTGCAGCCATTAATGCGCCATTGCAAGGCTCAGCTGCTGAGATTATCAAACTTGCCATGATTGCAGTGGATGAAGTATTACCCAAAGATGATGCCAAGTTGTTACTACAAGTGCATGATGAGCTGGTTTTTGAGGTTGATACTGACAAGGCACATGATATCGGCAACCTGATCAAAACAGCAATGCAAAATGCCCTAACCGATACAGCAAAAAAGCTGGGCTGGGCGGTTGATTTTGCTGTCCCGCTCGTGGTTGAAATAGGTATCGGTGAAAACTGGGAGCAGGCACATTAAGCCATCATTTGATACAATACAATGTGCGACTAAATTGGTCGCATATTTTTTGCCTTTTTGTCTGGATGAATTTAATTAATTTAATTTTCGCCAACATAAAAGCAACAAGCTGCATCGTCACCAATGCAGCTTGCTACTTTACATGATTTTACCACCGTAAAATCTATATCCTTATCAGCCTTCCATGAATAGCACTTCATCCTTGCCCCAATCCATCAGGGTTCTCCTTTGCTATGGGTATATTATGCAATAAAACCATGCTGATGAAAATACGCCAAAATCGTCAAACTTTGTGCGATATTTCCTACAAAACTCCCAAAGTGCATAAAAATAGCTAGGCTTGTACCCATGCACCATCACGCCAAACCAAGGCAAAACGGGTCGCTTTACCGTCTTTTTCTGAACCAACATATTGCTCTTGATTTTTACGGCTCCATCGTAAAATTGTTGGGTTACCAACATCATCTGTATCTGGTGCATCAAACAAATAATAAAATTTTGGCTCAAGCTGATCTTTAATCTCACGAAGCTCACTTAGCTATGATGGAAGAGTTTCACGAACTTTGGGAAATTTGGATGCCGCCAAAAATAGCCCTGCTGCACCTTCACGCAGCACATAATGGTCATCAAATTTTTGTGAACGCAGCTTGGGCATATCAATGGGTGTCATACGAGGAGGGGCAGCTTGACCATTTTTGAGTACTTTTCGGGTATTATCACACTTTCGGCAAGCAAAATATGCACCAAAACGCCCCGTTTTAAGCTCCATTTGACCATCGCATTTATCACAATCAATGGTCGGTGCATCACTGGTTGCACCCCCAATCTCAAATACGCCTTTTTCAAGCACATGACCATCGCAATCAGGGTTATTGCCACAGATATGCAGCTTTAGCCCACCGTCGACAATGTAGCCATCCATCGCAGTATTACATTTTGGGCAACGCTTTTTTTCCATGAGGGCGTTGACCTCTGCTGAATCATCATCAGCATCAAACTCAAATGCCGATACTGGCATCAAATTTTTGGTACCTTTACAGCGTTCTTTCGGTGGTAGATTATAACCTGTACAACCCAAAAATACACCCGTTGAACCTGTGCGTATCTGCATTGGGCGATGACATAAATCACAGTGAATATCAGGCACATTGGTTGGATTATTAGGACGCATGCCATCGGTGGTTTTGGCATAATCAAGCTTGTGTTTGAAATCATGATAAAATCTGTCAAGCACCGCTTTCCAATCTTCCTCGCCAACCGCCACCTCATCAAGCTTATCTTCAAGCCCTGCGGTAAAGGCATAATCCATCAAATCAGGGAAACTTTCTACCAATCTTTCTGTCACAATGTCGCCCATTTTTTCAGCATATAGGCGTTTATTTTCAAGCTTAACATAGCCACGCTCTTGAATGGTTGAGATAATAGACGCATAGGTTGATGGTCGCCCAATACCGAGACTTTCAAGTTCTTTGACTAAGCTTGCTTCACTGTAGCGAGCAGGCGGGCTGGTGAAATGCTGTGTTGGCAAAATCTCAATCAAAGGCAACTTTTCACCCACTTTAACAGCGGGCAGTAAGATATCATCAGTCTTGGCAGGTGGCTGCACCTTTGTATAGCCTTCAAAAACCAAAGTCCGCCCTTTGGCTTTAAGCTCTATATCACCAGCGGCAACCATCAAATTGACTGACTGATAGCGTGCTGGCATCATTTGGCATGCCACAAACTGCCGCCAAATCAACTCATAAAGACGCTGAGCATCACGCTCCATGCCAGTCAGTTGCGAGGATTTTACCAAAACATGAGAAGGTCGAATCGCTTCATGCGCCTCTTGAGCATTTTGTTTATTACCATAAAAATTGGGCTTTTGGGGCAAATAGTCATCACCAAAATGATCTGTAATGTATTCACGCACCAAATTTAGGGCGCCTTGGCTCAAAAAAGTAGAGTCGGTACGCATATAAGTAATATGCCCTGCTTCATACAAACGCTGTGCCAAAATCATGGTTTTTTTGACACTAAACCCAAGTCGTGTACTGGCGGCTTGCTGGAGCGTTGAAGTGATAAAGGGTGCTGATGGACGAGACTGAGTGGGTTTTTCTTCAATCGCTGACACAATAAAGTCTGATGGGCCTAATGCCAAAACAACTTCATCGGCTTGTGCTTTATTGCCAAGTTTTAGCGTTTTACCATTTTTTTTGACCGCTTCAAGGTTTAGCATCTCGCCTGCTGCAGTGTTATTGGTGTGAATTTTCCAATATTCAACAGGGACAAATGCCCGAATTTCTCGCTCACGCTCAACCACCAAACGAGTTGCGACACTTTGCACTCGGCCCGCTGACAGACCTCGTGCAATCTTTGCCCAAAGTAGTGGCGATACCATAAAGCCCACCACACGATCCAAAAATCTGCGAGCTTGCTGTGCATTGACACGATCAATGTTCAATTGATCAGGATGCTCAAAAGCAGTTTGGATGGCTGTTTTGGTGATTTCATTAAATACCACACGGCTGTATTTATCATCACTGCCGCCAATCACTTCTTTTAAATGCCACGCAATCGCCTCACCCTCTCTGTCTAAATCGGTGGCAAGATAAATTTTATCGGCCTCCTTGGCAAGTGCTTTTAGTTCACGAATCACCTTGGTTTTGTTTGGCAATATCTCATACACCGCCGCCCAGTCATGTTCAGGGTCAACACCCATACGGCGAACTAATGCTTTTTGGGCTTTTTCTTCACGAGACAAGCCAACATCTTGGGTTTTGTTGGTTTTGGTCGCACTGCCACCAACGGGTAGATCACGCACATGACCCACGCTTGAACGCACCACATAATCTTTACCCAAATATTTATTAATGGTTTTGGCTTTGGCAGGCGACTCCACAATCACTAAGGATTTGCCCCGAGCATTGGCTTTGGTCAATGCTGCCTCAGCTTTGGTGGTCGTTTTTTTAGAAGTTGCCATGATTATGCCTTTATTTAAATTTGCTAAATATCTGAGAATTTATCCAGAATCCCTAGGATGCGTGAGTATCCATGTGCATTTATAGGGTGCAAATGGGGTTTTGTCAATCATTTTATAAAAATTTGCTCAAAGTTTTCGCAAAAACAAGCACGCCCATCAGGGCGATTTGCCACCGTCAATCAATTTTGCCCAAGCCAGCAGCTGGGTTTTGATGTCATCTAAGTCGGATTGAGCTTTTGCTTTATCCAGCTTATAAGCCTTGTGGCTGTACTGATATTTATCATCCAACCAGTAAAGTGAGATATGATTTGCTTTCATTGACAGTCCCAAAACTTGAGCCTTGATATGCTCAGGCAGATGTATGGGCTGCTCATCAAGGCGGCGTACTTGTGTCAGCATCTTTGGCGTATAAAACTGCTGCGGTATCAGATGCCAACAATCTGCCATGACATGATATTGAGCCATTGGTAGCCTAAGGTCTTCTATGATGACAGTGTACTGAGCAACCCAAGGCATGCTATCTGCTCTGGCATACGCATCTTTTTTGGCGGGTTTGAGCGTATCATACCTATCTTTAAGCCAATTTGGGCAAGTAATCAGCTTGGGAAAAATACCAAAATGACGCGCCATCAGCCGAAAATCTGCCACTCGCATTTGATTGGCATTGGGGCGAGCTGCCATAAAATTGCCCACCAAAAAACCAGCAACAACAAGCACAACAATAATAGCAATACTTTCGCTTGATAGTGACATCATATCATCCTACAAAAGCAGCTGCCGCTTGCCACTGTTATCCATCGATGAGACCAGTCCACGCTCTTCCATTTGGTCAAGCAGACGCGCAGCACGATTGTATCCGATGCTAAACTTACGCTGCACCGATGAGATGGATGGCTTTCGAGTCTCAACCACAAAAGCCGCTGCCGCCTCATATAACTCATCGCCTGCAACGCTACCACCTGCATCACCGCTACCCTCACCTTCAAAAGAATAACTGTCAGATAAATCAATATAGTCAGGCTTGCCACGCTCACGCCAAGCATCACAGACTCGATTGACCTCATCGTCATCCACATAAGCACCATGCACACGCTCAGGATGATTTTTACCCGGCCCAATGAACATCATATCGCCATGCCCCAACATATCCTCAGCGCCACCTTCTTCGATGATTGTGCGACTATCAACTTTAGAACTGACACGCAGTGCAACACGAGCAGGAATGTTCGCCTTAATCAAACCTGTTACCACATTCACCGTCGGGCGCTGGGTAGCAAGCAATAAATGAATACCAGCGGCGCGTGCTTTTTGTGCCAAACGCACAATCGGCTCTTCGGCAGTTTTACCAAGCTGCATGATCATATCGGCAAATTCATCCGCCACAATCACAATCGTTGGCAGTGGCTTGAGCTTGGGCGGTTTATCTTGGCTGACACTTTGATTAATGTGCCATAAAGGGTCATAAATTGGTTCACCCTCAGCTTCGGCGGCTTCCACTTTTTTATTAAATTCGCTGATTTTACGCACTCGAAGCTTACTCATCAGCTGATAACGGCGTTCCATTTCATTGACACACCAAGTCAACGCAGCAACCGCATCTTTCATATCAGTGATGACAGGAGTCAATAGATGCGGAATATCGCCATAGTTGGCAAGTTCAAGCTGTTTTGGGTCAATGAGTACAAGTCTAAGCTCATCGGGCGTGTATTTTAGTAGCATGGATAATAAAAATGAGTTCACCAATACCGATTTACCCGACCCTGTCGTACCTGCCACAAGCATATGGGGTGCTTTTGCCAAATCAGCAATCACAGGCTTGCCGCTAATGTCTTTACCGACAGCGATGGCAATTTGGTTATTTGGGCTTTGATAATCTTTAGTATCCAACAGCTCAAGCAAATGCACCATCTCACGCTTTTGATTGGGTACCTCAATACCAATATACGGCTTACCTGGAATCACCTCAACCACACGCAAAGATGCTTTGGACATCGAACGCGCCAAATCCTGAGAGATGCGTGTGACTCGGCTTGCCTTGACACCCGGTGCAAGCTCAACCTCAAAGCGTGTGACCACAGGGCCGACCATGGCTGAGACAACTTGAGCTTGAATATTAAATTCTTGAAGTTTAATCTCCAAAAGCTCTGAAGCTTGCTGCAGTTCATCATCGCTCACTTTAGGTTTATTGGATAAATTGGGCTTATCCAATAAATCCAGCTCAGGAATCGGTGTTAAACTCAAACGATAGCTTAAGGTATCCATCGCACGAGACTGTACAGGCGTTGCTGATTGTTTTGGTTTGGGTGTCTGATGCGTCTGCTCTTGGGTAGGCTTAGTGTCCTTGGCTGTTTTAACTTCAGTCACCTGATTTTCATCAAAGTTAGGACCAACTTTTTGAATTATTTTAAATCGCTCTACGGTTGATGGGTTATTTGATGAGTTATTATTAATGACTGTCTGGTCGGATGATCTATGTGGCTCACCCAAATGCGTTGCGTCATCCAACTTATCATGACGATACTTCATCGGGTCAGTTGTAGCTGCTTGTTGCGTTTCTTGGTAAATGTTTTCCGCTTCTGCTTTGGCAGCTTGTTTGCTGGCTTCATTATCACGCTCAGCGATTAGCTCATCACGCAATCCAGAATGGCGTAAAAAACTCTCAAGCACACCTTCATGGTTCTGCGGTGTGCTTACCACCGCCGATGTAACAGAGCTTGTACTTTCATCTGGCGTGGTACTGTTTGTACTTTCTGGTTTATGCTCCAAGTCTACTTTGGGGGTGGATTGATCGCCGCCAATCCACTGAAAAACCAGACCCATCAGATAACGCCAACGAATCTCAAAGCTCAACAAAGAGATGAGGATAATCATTCCGATCAAAAGTAGTGCTGTTACCGTCTCGCCAAAAATACCAGCCAAGCTTTTTTGTAGCTCAAACCCAATCGCCCCGCCCAGACGGGTTGCAAGCAAAGCATTCGTAATATCACCAATATAAGCAAGCAAGGCACTGACAAATAACACCAACAACCCATAGGCAAATAATCTTAGTACCCAAAATAGCTTAACATGCGTCCACCATAGCCGAACCAGCTCATATGCCAGCACCAGCACAGCCACCCACGCCCCAAAACCAAATAAGGTATGCAAAATATCTGATACCCAAGCACCAAGTAGCCCACCGACATTATTAATGGTTGAATGACTGCCAACATGCGACCATGCCGAATCCGTCTGATCATAAGACAGCAGCGATAAAAATAAAAATACCACCAATACAATGCCAAAAATGCTAAAAATCAGTTGCTTAATGGTAGGCAGCTTGCCCATAAAGCGGGCAATGGTCGGATTTTGAAATAGATTACTCATGATGACTCGTTGGCAGGCGATGGGCGTCTTTTTGACATAACTGTCTATTATAGCGAATTTGATTCAATTAGCCAAACATTTGCAAATTGTTACAAATTATCAAATAAAGCCATGCCTTCATACCGCTCATGCCATTGGCTTGTTGATTAAATTGCCTGTTTATCAAAATTAATACCAATCACCCTAAGGGCATATTTGCTTTACTGATACCCAAAGACCACCCCGAATTATTGATAATATTAATAAATATAGAAAAAATTGCGAAAAATATTTTGTCTTTATGCATTTTTGGGGTAGAATTATCTTGATAGATTTTTTTATGAAATTGTATAGATATTTTCTGACCTTTTTTAGGATTTTTCATGACTGATTCACGCCCCATTGCTCTGGACTTACAAGACATTCATAAAAGCTATGGCTCACTTGAGGTGTTAAAAGGTGTGTCTTTGACCGCATACGATGGTGATGTGATCAGTATTTTAGGCTCATCAGGCTCTGGTAAGTCCACCTTGCTTCGCTGCATCAATCTGCTTGAAAAGCCCACCTCGGGAAAAATCATTGTCGGTCAAGAGACATTAAAACTTAAACCACATAAAGGCGAATTGGTCGCAGCCGATAATAAACAACTTGAAAAGCTACGCTCAAAAATCGGCTTTGTATTTCAAAATTTCAATTTGTGGCCGCACAAAACCATTTTACAAAATATCATCGAAGGCCCTACGCAAGTGCTTGGCATCTCAAAAGCTGATGCCATCAAAGATGCCGAACAGCTTTTGACCAAGGTTGGTCTTTTGGACAAAAAGGATGCCTATCCTGATAACCTATCAGGTGGTCAGCGTCAGCGTGTGGCAATCGCTCGCTCGCTCGCCATGCAACCACAAGTACTGCTGTTTGATGAACCCACCTCAGCACTAGACCCTGAGCTGGTCAATGAAGTACTTGCTGTCATGCGTGAGTTGGCCGACGAGGGTCGTACCATGCTCATTGTCACGCACGAGATGCGTTTTGCTCGTGAAGTCTCAAGCAAAGTGGTATTTTTACACCAAGGTCGCATTGAAGAAATTGGCACACCAAAAGAAGTATTTGACAATCCAAAATCTGCGCGCGTACGAGAATTTATGGCATCACACCGCTAATTTTATTGTCACCAATTTTTATTAACCCAAGGAGTTATCATGATAAAACCATTTGCCACTTTGGCAACTGTTGCTTGTGTTACTTTGGTGGGTTGTACCAAAGAAGAAACCAGCACCCAAACAACAGCACCCACTCAGCCAAGCCAAAAAAGCATTGTGATCGCAACTGAAGCCGCCTACCCTCCATTTAATGATACTGGTGCCAGCGGTCAGATTATCGGTTTTGATGTGGATGTGATGAATGCCTTGTGTGCCGAAATGAATGCTCACTGTCAGATTATTGCTCAGGATTGGGACGGCTTAATCCCAAGCTTATTGGCGGGCAAATATGACGCCATCATTGCAGGCATGTCCATCACCCCAGAGCGTCAAGCACAAGTGGATTTTTCAGACTCTTATTTTTCAAATACGATCGTTTGGCTTGCCAAAAGTGATGGCAGTTTTGATCCAAATGACATCACCAATCAAACCCTTACCAGTCAGCGTGGTACTACTGGTGCTGCCTATATCACCGAAAAATATGATGGTCAAGATGGCAACCGTGTTCAGTTGCATGACACCTACACCAATGCTTATTTGGACATGAAAGCAGGACGCAATCATGCGGTCATGGCTGAAAAAGTATCGGCTATTGACTGGCTAAAGCAAGAGGGCAATGGTGAGTTTGGCATAATCGGCGAAGAGATTGATAATAACGATCACTTGGGCATTGCCGTACGCAGAGGCGATAGCCTAAAAGCTGAGTTTGATGCAGCTTTAGCAAAAATCAAAGAAAGCGGTAAATTGGCAGAAATTGAAAAAGCCCACTTTCAATCAGATGCTTTTTAAGTTTGGCATACCTACTTTTGGGTGTGTCGATTATCCATTCTTACATATTAAGCATATTAAGAGGTTATCATGAAAACCGTGTTAAAATTTACCACAGCCACACTTTGTGTTTCTTTACTTACTGCTTGTAGCAATGAGCCTACGACCAATACCAAAACTGCTGCTACATCTAACAGTTCAACCACCCAAAAAGAATTGATCATCGCTACCGAATCTAGCTTTAAGCCATTTAGCTATCTTGACAAGCAAGGTCAATTGGTCGGCTTTGAGATTGATTTGGCAAATGCACTATGCAAGCAGATGCAAGCAGATTGTCAAATCGTAAGCCAAGACTGGGACAGTCTGATTCCAAGTTTGAACGCCAATAAATCCGATGCCATCATGGCGGGTATGTCCATTACCGAAGAACGCCTAAATGCGGTGGACTTTAGTGAGCCTTATTTTGATAATACGCTTGTTTTGATTGGTAAAAAAGACAATGCCGCCACCATCGATGACATCGCTGGTAAAGCTGTTGCAACCCAGCAGGCAACTGTTTCGGCTGAATATCTTCAAAAACATTATCCAGACGCCATCATCAAAACTTATGATAAGCAAGACAACGCTTATCTTGATTTGACCGCTGGGCGGGTTGATTTTATGTTGTCTGATGTCGTGCCTGCTGCTGACTGGCTTGCCACTGAAGCTGGCTCTGAATTTGAAATCAAAGGCTCGCCCATTGATATCGGTGATAAAGTAGGTATCGCTGTGCGTAAAGACAGCAGTCTAAAAGCGGATTTTGACGCTGCACTTGCCAGCCTAAAAACTAATGGCAAATATGATGAGATTGTTGCCAAATACTTTAACAGCCAAGCATTAGGTCAATAATTTTAAGCCGATGGTGTTTGGTTTTAGTCAAGTCACGCCACACCATCAAAAATTTAAGTCACACCAAATCAAGGAGTAGATTGTGAAATTTAAAACATTTGGACTCATGGCAGCCATTGTTGGTGCATTTAGTCTATCAGCGTGTAGCGGTCAAAACGAACAAAGCACAAAAGCCAGTGGTGACACCTTGCGTATTGCGACCGAAGGCACTTATGCACCATTTAACTACACCAATCCAGATAGCAGTTTGGGCGGCTTTGATGTGGATATCGCCAATGCGTTATGCAACAAAATGCAAACCAAATGCCAAATCATTGCCCAAGATTGGGACGGTATCATACCAGCGTTAAAAACAGGTAAGTTTGATGCCATTGTTGCAGCAATGTCAGTCACCCCTGAGCGTAGTGAGCAGGTGGATTTTAGCGAACCTTATTTTGTCAACTCTTTGGTATTTTTGGCAAAAAAAGGCTCAAATTTTGATCCGACCAGCACCGATGCCATCAATAATGCCAAAATTGTTGCTCAGCGTTCAACCATCTCAAGCCAATGGTTAACCCAAACTTATCCAAACAGCAAGCCACAGCTGTACGATACGCTGGACAATGCTTTTATTGATTTAGGTAATGAGCGTGCTGATGCTATGATTTCTGATAAACTGCCAGCACTAACTTGGCTTAGCTCGGACTTGGGTCAAAATTTTGAAATCAAAGGCGGGGACATCGATATCAATGATAAAGTCTCAATTGCTGTCAATAAAGGCAATACCGAACTATTACAAAAATTCAATGAGGCTTTGGCTGCAATCAAGGCTGATGGCACCTATAAACAAATTGTCATTGAACACTTTGGTGAAGCAGGTATGCCAACTAACATTGAACAATGAATAAGACTGCCAAAAAGGCATAAAACGCTGTGCTTTCGGTGATAAAATCCATCGCCGAAAGTTGCTTTTTAGATGGTAATTTGATTTTTGCGACACCATCTTTTCATGATTGCTAAGCAGGTTGCTTAAAATAAGACGAACCACAGCAATCAACTGATGGTATTTTATAATTTAAGGTACTGGCGTGTTTGACTTACAAGGCTACGGCCCAATTTTATTGCAAGGTACAATTCTGACCATAAAGCTTGGGCTTGCCAGTTTGGTGTTTGGTCTGTTATTCGGTTTGCTTGGTGCACTTGCCAAGCTTTCTGGCGTTTGGATATTACAAAAAATTGCCGATGCCTATACAACAATCGTCCGTGGTATACCTGAGCTTTTGATGGTTTTTTTCATCTTCTTTGGCGGTAGTATCATTTTAGCCACCATTGCAAAGCAAATGGGCTATACAAGCCGCATTGATGTGAGTCAATTTTGGGTAGGCGTTACTGCCTTATCTATCATGTTTGGTGCTTATGCGACCGAAGTTTTTCGCATGGCAATTCAAGACATTCCCAAAGGGCAATGGGAGTCTGCCCAAAGCATCGGTATGACGCCAATACAGACATTGACACGCATTATTCTACCTCAAATGTGGATGGTGGCACTGCCTGGTCTTGGCAACTTAACTTTGGTACTGCTCAAAGATACAGCCTTGGTTTCGTTGATTGGTTTACAAGATTTGATGTATTTTGCACAGCGTGCGGCACAGTCCACCCAAAAACCTTTTACATTTTATTTAGCTGCTGCTTTTATCTATTTGGCTTTGACTTCGGTGATTACGCTTTTTATCATGTGGTGTGAATCTCGTGCCAACCCTGCTGCACGGTATGCCAAGCTACTTCACAAACGCTCAGGGGGTCAATCATGAATTGGAATTGGCAAGCAATTATTAACTATTTTCCAGATTTACTCGTAGCATCGGTTACGACCATTGAGCTTGTGGTCCTGTCTTGTGCTTTGGGTCTTGTATTTGGTGTGATTCTTGGGCTATGGCGACTGTCTCCAGTATTGTGGCTTCGTGCCATTCCAGCGACTTATATTTTTTTCTTTCGTGGCACGCCTTTATTGGTTCAGATTTTTTTAATTTACTATGGCTTGGGGCAGTTTACCGCACTCAAAGAGTCCTTTCTTTGGGATCCAATTTTTAGTCAAGCATACTGGTGTGCCATCATCGCCTTTACCTTAAATACTTCAGCCTATATCGGTGAAATCGTTCGTGGTGCAGTCATGGCTGTGCCTACTGGGGAATTGGAAGCTGCCGACGCCATTGGTATGTCAAAACAGCAAAAATTACGCCGTGTTACCCTGCCTCGTGCCTTTGGTATTATGATACCCGCTTATAGTAATGAAGTGATATTTATGCTAAAGGGGAGTGCTTTGGCAGCATCAATTACGGTGGTTGAGCTGATGCATAAGGCACGAGACATCATTTCCATTACTTATCTTCATTTGGAGATGTTTTTTGCCGCTGGTATGATTTATTTGGTGATCAGCTGGGTATTTTTATTTATTTTTCGCCAATTTGAGCACCGTGTCAATCGTCATAAACGCTATATCCCACCTGCGGTAAATCCTAATCCACCGATTTAATTTAAGGAAGACTGATGACACTACACACCATTATTTTAGCTGCTGGCAAAGGCACACGCATGAAATCCAACCGACCCAAAGTTTTACAGACCTTGGCAGGTAAGGCTTTGGTTCAGCATGTTTTGGATACTTGTGCACAAATTCAAGCAGATGGTACGAGTTTGGTTTATGGGTTGGGCGGTGAGATGGTCAAAGAGGCACTATCTACCCGCCCTGTCATATTTGCCAAACAAACACAGCAGCTAGGCACAGGTCATGCAGTCAAGATGGCATTACCCCATCTGCCAAAAGAAGGTAAAAGCCTGATTTTATATGGCGATGTACCTTTAACTCAGGCCGACACCTTACAAAACCTTGTTCAAGCCAATACCAGTGGCATCTCAATGCTGACTTTAACCGTTGAACAGCCGTTTGGTTTGGGGCGGATTGTCCGAAATCAGGGCAAGGTCGTTGCCATCGTTGAAGAAAAAGATGCCGATGTACAACAAAAATTAATCACAGAGATTAACAGTGGCATCTATTGTGTGGATAATGCGTTGCTTCACAAATACCTACCCATACTGAACAATAACAATGCTCAAGGCGAATATTATTTGACAGATATTATCAAATTGGCTGTTGATGATGGCATTGAGATTGTAACCATTGAACCTAAGTTTGCCTTTGAAATTGAAGGCGTGAATGATCGTATTCAGCTTGCCAATCTTGAGCGAGATTTTCAATCACACCAAATTCATCAATTACAAATCGCTGGCGTACAGTTTGCTGACCCAAATCGTGTCGATATTCGTGGCAAATTGACCTGCGGACGAGATGGTTTTATTGATAGTAATACAGTATTTGTCGGTGATGTCCATCTGGGCATGGGCGTGCAGATTGATGCAGGCAATGTCATTACAAATAGTCATATTGGCAACCAAACACACATTAAACCCAACTGCGTCATTGATGATAGTATGATTGGTCAAAATGTTACCATTGGACCATTTGCCCATCTAAGACCAAAAACCATACTATCAGATGATGTCAAAATTGGTAATTTTGTAGAAACCAAGAAAACGACCGTGGGTGTTGGTAGCAAGATTAACCATCTAAGCTATGCTGGCGATAGTATCATTGGGCAAAATGTGAACATCGGTGCTGGTGTGATTACCTGTAACTATGATGGCATCAATAAGTTTACCACCACAATTGGTGATCGTGCGTTCATCGGCAGTAATTCAAGCTTGGTTGCTCCTGTGACTGTCGGTATGGGTGCAACAATCGGAGCAGGGTCAGTCATCACCAAAGATGCTAAAGATAATGCTTTGACCTTGGCTAGAGCGAAACAAGCCACCATTATCGGTTGGTCACGCCCCAAAAAAAATTAAGTTTAGTGCTTTGGTATTAATTTTCAACTTAATCATGAAAAAGTTTTTATCTTCAATAAAGGCCAGCCAAACCAAAGGTTAAAGCATAAAATCCAAAAGCTGGTCATTATTATGCCTAAAAGTCATACCATTTGAACAAAAAATTATCAAAAAAAGGGTTTGTTAACCAAACCCTTTTTAATATTGTCTTTATAAAATGACTTAAATATGATGAAAATTCACCAAATCATCAATCTTTTTTACGACCAAAACGCTTACGCTCATTTTCGGTCAAATACCGCTTGCGGATACGGATCGATTTAGGTGTCACCTCAACCAATTCATCATCTTCGATAAACTCAAGTGCCTGCTCAAGTGTATAATCCAGCGCTGGGGTTAAAATAATCGCATCATCAGA
>ERZ1023497.329-NODE-329-length-13886-cov-23.111489_pt1 | contig 13886 bp, 15 predicted proteins | sample MGYA00380543_ERZ1023497 | MGnify/ENA primary metagenome ERZ1023497 (study PRJEB33173, sample SAMEA4830384) | metagenome | study: EMG produced TPA metagenomics assembly of the PRJEB25223 data set... | reverse complement strand
GTTCTATATCGTTTTCTTGTTGTGAAATATAATATACATCAGCTTCTGTTACTTCTGGTTTTTTAATATATAACTTATTAGGTTTATTCAAACCTACTCTTATTTGATTAAATAAATCAGCTTCTGTTAATTCTTTTTTTATTTTAGATAGCTTATTTGGACTACTAATATTTAAAATAGACTTAAGCTTTTCATTGGTATAAATAAAAAATATATCTCCATTTTCATCTACCCAATTATTTCTTATAGATAAATCTAAACGATCTCTTAGTATTGACCAAGTTATTTTTGCATCATTAGATAGTTTAGTATATTTAGGATTCGTAAAAAAAACTTTAGGTAATTGATAAAATTTCTCTTTTTGGATTTCTTTAATATTAAAGTTGGACATACAAAAAACCTCTTTCATATTTAAATTTCTAAAAGAGGTAATAAAAAAGCTATAAGTAAGTTTATATGTATTCGACTTGCACTAATAATTCTTAGTATATATAATAAGAATATAACAACTATATAAACAAACAAACTACTTGTTTTATTACCGAAGAAACCTGACTATTCCCGTAGTTAGGTTTCTTTTATATATTTATATTAACACTTTTAAAAGTTTTGTTAAATTGTTTATATACATTTGGGTGTATGCACTTTCAAAGAAAGATAAATCTTTGTATAAATATTTTATATGGGTATATCGTATAACACCGTATAAACGCTTATATAGCAAGTATAAAGGGTGTATAAGTGTTATATAACTGGGTTAAAACCTTATACGTATAGTTATATATGGTTATGTGTATAAAGAATTATATAACCTTGTAATGACAAGTATAATGTCTGTATAATGGTATAAATGTTATGTATATAACTATATGGAGGGCGTTATATGAAGAGTATGAAAGAAATTGCTGATGAATTAAACGTAACAAAAATGACTGTTTATAATAATGCTAAAAAAGCAAATGTGAAATTTCAAAAAATCGATAACGTAAATTACTTAACCAGTGAAGATGAAATTATAGTAATAAACCGAATAAGAAAAAATCAAAATAAGAATGATGATTTTGAAAGCGAAAAAAAAGAAGGACCTAATAATGATAACCTGGTGAAAGATGAGACAATAAAACAATTATATAACCAGATAGATATATATAAAGAACAATCAAATAGAGATAAAGAGCAAATAAATACACTTAATAGACTTTTAGAGAATCAACAAGTATTAGCATTAGAAAGTAATAAAAAGATTAAAAAATTAGAAGATCAATTAGAGGAAGAAAGACGACTTAATTATTCTTTTGATACGTCTGTTAATGAGAGACAAAATGTTAATGTACAAGAAGCAACATTTACTGGAGAGTCTAAATATACTGATCAACAACAAGAATGGGAACAGCCTACAGAGGTGCAGCATAAAGATATACCTGAAGAGAAAGAGAATGAAAACCTCAATGAAGAACCATCCACAATAGACGATAAACAATTCGAAGAAATAGATAATGAATACGAAGATAAGGAAGAAAAACCACCTAAAAAAGGTTTCTGGAGTCGGTTATTTGGTAATTAATTGTAATTAAAAAGGCACGACAAGTTCATAAACTTGTCGTGCCTTTTTATGTGAATGGAACTTCTGATAATCATCGATTATGTAAATTAAAATAGTGAAGGGGAAAAATAATGATAGACAAAGAATTAAAGATTATTTTATTAAAAAGAGATACATTTAAGTATTTAGAAGATGGTTTTTTCAGCAAAGAAGAACTATCACAAATATTAAAATTACTTGTTAATTGAAATAAAATTCATGAAATTCAAGGTATATATGCTAATGATAATATGAATCTAATATTTAATACTACTTACATTTTTTTATAAAATTTCCACATCATTCCAAATCCCAAACTAGCCAATAATAAAATACCTATAATTAATAGAGCTATATACATAATTTCACCTCACATTATATTTTTACATAATTATAATTTTGAAGAAAGAAAGTAAAGAAAATTGTAATTACCATGACATATTATATTATAAATTAATAAAATAATATAATAAATACTACTTTATAGTGGTACAATAAAATAGTATTTTAACATGTTAGACGAGGATTGTTAGGATAAGCAGTAGGTTTTCTATTATATATTATATTCAATAAAAGAGAATCTAATCATAAATAATTTATGTGAATAATAGTTGTCTAAATGACAAATTATTATATTAAACCTTTGTTATTAAGACACATTTTGATTTTGAAATGTTTAAGCCACTTCCTTTTAAAAGAAGTGGCTTTTATTATTGTTTCTTATTAGGAAACTTTGTTTATGTAAGTTGTCACATGGGAAATATACCTTCTATGGATTTTCTAGTATCATTAAATGCAAGAGGTGTTATTAATGATCCAAATAGCAAAGACAATTAAAAAAGAGCGATTAAGACGCGGAATGACCCAAGAAGCATTAGCTGAATATCTTAATACAACGAAAACAACTATTTCCAAATGGGAAAACGCATCACTTTATCCTGATATTACAATGCTACCTAAATTAGCAAAAGTATTTAATATTTCAGTTGATGATTTGCTCTATTATAGTACTACAATGACTGATGAAGAAATTAAAAAAATATCTATATCACTATCTAAAATGATTAATCACACAAGTTATCCTGAATATTTAGCTACTGTGAGAGAATATTATATTACGCATTGTAATGAATTTAAATTTCTAAATTCGTTATTAGGCATTTTATTAAACAATATTTTATATTGCGAAAATGAATTGCAACTAAAGGAAACAGCCTCACTAACACATGAAATTATTAAGACTACAGAGGATAATTCAGACTCAATTCATTTAAAAAAACATGCACAAGGATACAAAACATTGCTATATATGTTTGAAGGTGATTACTCTTCTGTTATAGAAAACACACCAGATTTTGATTTGAAAATCGGAGAAAATGCGACATTAGCCATAGCTTATTTGCAAAAAGATAATATTTCAAAAGCTAAAAATGTAATCCAAACGGATATGTATCAATCTTTAATGATTTTCATGCATGATTTTGCTTTGATGCTTTCACGTGACTTACATTCTGTTTCTATAGAATCGTTAGAATTGAAACTTTACCATTTAAATCAAGCTTTTAACGTGGATTACTTATACCCACATCTAAGTATTAATTGTTATTATCAATTCGCCTTATATTACGTCGAGAAGTCTGATAGTCGTGCTATTGATTATTTAAAAAATTACTGCAAATGCTTTGATTATTTAGTCAGTGATTTTGTATATCAAAAAGATGATTTCTTTAATGAAATTGATGAATGGTTAGATACACTAGCCCTAGGAGAACGATTACCAGCTAATTACGAAAATACTTTGAGTGTTATGTATTCACTAGTTTCGGAAAACGAGCACTTTAATACTTTAGAAAATTTTAAATATATAAAGAAAGATTTGCTTAGAATTTATAACAAAAAGGATGAATCTAATTGATACATAAGAAAAAGATAATGCTATTACTATTAACATCATTAATCACTTTATCCGGTTGTGATTATTCAAAATCAGAAAATAAAGATGGTTTTTTCTATAGTACATTTGCAGTACCTATGAATAATCTTTTACATTGGTTAGGTTCAATATTTGATAATAACTATGGTTTATCAATCATTACAATCGTACTGATTGTTAGACTCATCATGTTGCCATTTATGTTAGCTCAATCTAAAAATGGACATTTCATGCGTAAGAAGATGGATATCGTAAAACCAGAAATGACTAAAATACAAGAAAAAATTAAAAATGCCAACACTCAAGAAGACAAAATGACTGCAAATCAAGAAATGATGGAAAAATATAAAGCTTATGGCATGAATCCTATGAAAACGATGCTTGGATGCCTACCTTTACTTATACAAATGCCCGTCTTATTTGGGCTATATGTTTCACTAAAATGGCCCTCAAGTGGTGGTTTAACCGAGCATGCCAATTTTCTTTGGTTTAATTTAACACAGCCTGATATTTGGATTACTATAATCGCTGGTATTCTATACATCATCCAACCACTAATAAATCTTGAAAACATGCCAAAAGAACAACGTTCGATGGGTTATATGATGGCAATCATCTCTCCAATATTTATCATGTATATATCAATCACATCAGCTTCCGCCTTGGGATTGTATTGGACAATTAATGCTGCATTTTTAATCGTTCAAATGTTCTTTTCGAATAAGTATTATTCTAAATTAGCAAAAGAAGAAGCTAATCAGTTAGAGAAAAAAATTCAAAGTAACAAAACAGTGATTAAAGATTCTTTATAGTTCAATTAGATAGTATTTAATAAAATAAAAATAATTTAAGGAAGATGATTTTACTATGAGTGTTTTCTATTTTATAGGTTCAGCTATTTTTTTATTTTTTATTCTTTGGGTTACTATAAATTCTGAAAAAGATAAAAAATAGTATCTTAATAATCTTCGTTATTAAGATGAAATTTGATTATGTAAATAAGAGGCTAATCACTATATAAAATGATTATCCTCTTTATATAACCTATTTCTTATAAATGCAAAGAGATAAACAATATTAATTAGAATAATAAGATAAATTCAAATTAATTATTAATTATGATTTACTTTCTTTTTGGGTGGCCATAAAAAATATGAAATACAAATGATTAAGTCAATAATAATGACAATTGTCCAAACATGAATAACATTATCCATAGCTTCTGTACGACTTTTATCATTAATTAAAAAAACAATCAAATGCAAAATACCTGTTCCTATAATGTAAGAAAGTAAATGTTTCAACCAACTTTTAGCATAGTTTTTAGCGTAAGCTAACCCTACAGCTTTATAAGGTTTAGATCCTTGTTTCATCACATAATATCTAAATCTATCATCTGCCCAATTTATCATGCTTTTCCCAAAGACAAGAGATACTGAAATATAGACCGCAGCTATAGCATGAGGGATTTCAGCTGTTGCTCCATTCATGAGGTCTATACTTGTTGTTATAAGTATTATTAAATCTATAACTGGTGTAAGTGCTAGGAATAGTAGACCTAGTGTTTTTTGTTTTAAGATATATCTTGTTACCAACCCGAGTAATATAACAACCCAAAAGGCTACTTCACAAAAAATAATGAGCCATACTATAAAGTTCATGGGTTACCCTCCTTTATTGCGTTAGCCTAGTTATTTCTTCATCTACAATTGATTGAATATCTTCATTTGAAGTTTGATTTGGATTAAGTAATTTATGAAGAGATAAACCATCAATTAATGCGTGTAATTTCATAGAATGAAGGTGGATGTTTAAATTATCTTTCAATAAATGATCATTGCTTAATAAAGTTAAAACACTATGACATAATTGGTCTAACCCATCGTCAAGCGTACTTTGACCATACTCATGTATGTCATAGCGAAACGCCATCCAAACTTCCATATCAGCTAATCTTTCTTGATCTAATGGTAATACTGTTAGCAAGCTTACTTTTGCTTTGTCAATTGCATTAAGGTCTTCGGACGTAAATATTACTTCAATTCTCCTTCTTACTTTTAGTTCTACAGCAGACATAACAGCATTTAGTAACTCTGAATGATTCGGAAAATAGTATCTAATTTGTCCAGGCGTCATCTTAGCTAGTTTCGCAATTTCTCTTACAGTAGATCCTTTGGCACCATTTTCTACAATTGAATCAAAAGCATATTGAATTATTTGTTTTTTCTTTTCTTTGTGATTAATTATTTTTGGCATATTTAAAGTTTAACATTTTTTAATACAACTGTGTTAAATAAAAATAGTGGACTCAATTTGTATTTTTATAGCCTAGACTAAATTTACAGAATAAATATAAATAACGAGTTTTTAAATAAGTTCATTTAACCTAACGAGGTAAGTTTGCAAATAAGAGAAATATTATATTGAAGATAAGGTAGCACAGTAATTACGTTTGTCGGATTATCTAAACTTATATTTTTATTTTGATTCTTAGAAAACTTGACGACTCATTTGAATGTTATAGTTTCTAATTGACATATAATGTAGCGTCATGTAAGTTATATATATAAAATATGAATATATGTTCATATACATATATATTATAGAGGAGCGAAATAAATGAATGAAGAACAGAAACCCGAAGAGTTGTTGAATGAAGGAAAACAAGACTTAGATGAAGAAACGTTGTTTATTGTTTCGCAAACGTTCAAAGCATTGAGTGACCCAACCAGAATTCGTATTTTGAACTTTTTGTGTTCAGGTGAACATGCTGTCAATGACATTGCAGAGACATTAAATTTGAGCCAATCTAGTGTCTCTCACCAATTACGTTTCTTAAAAAATTTAAGACTAGTCAAAGATAGAAGAGAAGGAACAACATTGTTTTATTCTGAAAATGACGATCATGTTATTAATTTATTGAATCAGGCAATTGAACATGCTGAACATCATTAATCTAGGAGGCGTTTAAAATGGGACACGATCATAGTCATAATCACACGCATGGTGCAAATATAAAGGTTTTATTGATTAGTTTTATTATTATTACTTCATATATGATTGTTGAAGCCATAGGTGGATATCTTACTAATAGTCTTGCCTTGTTGGCAGATGCAGGTCATATGTTAAGTGATGCTATATCACTTGGAATTGCGCTACTCGCCTTCACCCTTGGAGCAAAAGTTGCTAACCATAGTAAAACATATGGTTATAAGCGGTTTGAAATACTGGCGGCTGTTCTTAATGGATTGACACTTATCATCGTCGCACTTTTTATTTTTTATGAAGCAATCGGACGTTTCCAAAACCCGCCTGAAGTTGCATCTACCGGAATGTTAGTCATTGGTACAATTGGTTTACTAGTCAATATTCTTGTTGCTTGGATTATGATGCGCGGCGGAGATGTAGAAGAGAACTTGAATATGCGTGGAGCATACTTGCATGTGATTAGCGATATGCTTGGTTCCATTGGTGCGATTGCAGCTGCATTACTCATCATGTTCTTTGGCTGGGGATGGGCAGATCCACTCGCAAGTGTCATTGTTGCCGTACTCGTGTTACGCAGTGGCTACTTTGTAACGAAATCCGGGCTACATGTCTTGATGGAAGGGACTCCAGAAAATGCTGATATGGACGATGTGGTTGAAACAATCAAAAATAAAAAAGGCATTGAAGGTATCCATGACTTACACGTTTGGTCGATAACAAGCGGATTAAACGCACTTTCTTGTCATGCGGTTGTAGATGAACGAATGTCTATTGCTGAAAGTGAACGATTGCTTCGTCAAATCGAACATGACCTTGAGCACCAAAATATTCACCATATGACGGTTCAATTAGAAACGTCTGATCATCTGCACGACAATTCGATCTTGTGTAAGGTGCAAGCTGAGTCATCTGGACATCACCATCACTAAAATGAATTGTAATTGAATCAACAATAAAAATAGATGTCATGTATTTGTGTTTTTTAGTTTTTGTTTCATGGAATTAATTATGGGTGGTTGTCTTGATATCAGGATAACCACTCTTATTTTATTTTTTCTTCGGCTATTGCGAAATATTTATACGGTGCTATAACTAAGTGGGAAGGCAATGGGCTGAAAGGCTTTAATCGATACAATCCATTTACCCCATTTACTTTTATTAATACCGATATTATAAAATCGATAATAAATGATGATTATAATAATAAAAATTACTTGACAAAAATCGACTACAGTTGTAATCTATGTATATGCCAGTAGATTACAACTGTAGTCGATAATGTGCGAGACCATAAATGCATTACTATAATTTATATGGTGGTATAGCCAAGTGGGAAGGCAAAGGTCTGCAAAACCTTGATCGCCGGTTCGAATCCGGTTACCACCTTCATTATGATTGATGTCAGTGAACAGAACCGATAATAAATTGTAAAGGATAGTTATAACAATAGTGAAAGAGAAAAAGAGACTTGACAAAATCGATTACAGTTGTAAACTAATGTTATATAATTCGATTACGCATGTAAATTAATGAGAGGTGAGATTATGAACACAGAAGTAGATTCTAAAATTACAGATTCCGAATGGGAAGTTATGCGTGTCGTATGGGCACAAGATAACGTTACGAGTAAAGAAATTAGAAAAGTTTTGGAGCAAAAGAAGAATTGGAAACCTGCGACTACCAAAACTTTTATTGGGAGACTTGTAAAAAAAGGAATGCTTCATACAGAAACAGAAGGAAATAAGTATGTTTATTCCACTAATATAACTGAAAATGAATTTATCAAAAGTACTCTAAATGAAACTTTCGATAATATTTGTAATAAAGACGTTGGTAAAACAATAGTGGATTTAATTTCAAAATCAACGCTGAGTTTTCAGGATATAGACAGACTGGAAAAAGTACTTGAAATGAAGAAGAAAGATGCGGTTGAAGAAGTCCCTTGCACATGTGTTCCTGGACAGTGTAATTGTAAGGATGATAACTGTTCATCAAAACACTAAAATATCGTAGAAAATCAAAATATGAAGAAAGAGTGAGAAACATGAATAAAACACCCTTTAAAATATGAAACTGAACCAGATAATTAAAAAAGGAGATGAAAATGAATGGCAACAAAAACATTTAATATAGAAGGTATGACTTGTGCATCTTGTGTACAGACAGTTGAAAAAGCGACCAAGAAATTGCCCGGTGTACAAGAATCTAATGTAAATTTAGCTACTGAAAAATTAAATATCAGTTTTGACGAGAATGCAGTATCCGCACAAGATATTCAAAATGCCGTAAATAAGGCTGGGTATAAGGCGTTAACAGACGTGGAGCAGAAATCATTCGCTATAACTGGTATGACTTGTGCATCATGTGTTCAAACTGTTGAAAAAGCAACAAGAAAAATGGATGGTGTCATTGAATCTAATGTAAATTTAGCTACAGAAAAACTGACAATCCAGTATGATCCGACAGTTGTTTCTGTGTCAGATATTACTCAAGCAGTTTCAAATGCAGGGTATGAAGCACATGAAGATTTGGAAACGCCAGATTCAGTCAATGAGGAAAAAGATAAAAAACAACAGAAAATTAAATCCATATGGACACGATTTTTGGGTTCAGCAATTTTCACTATTCCCCTGTTCTATATCGCGATGGGGCACATGGTAGGCTTACCATTGCCAGAAATAATTGATCCAATGGTGAACCCTGAATGGTTTTCACTAATACAACTTATATTAACGATACCAGTTATGATTTATGGCTTGAATTTCTTCACGGTAGGATACAAAACACTATTTAGAGGACATCCAAATATGGATTCTTTAGTTGCCTTAGGAACTAATGCTGCGTTCGTCTACAGTTTAGGGGCAACAATAGCGATTTGGTTAGGTCATACCAGTTATGCAGGAAATCTATATTATGAGTCTGCAGCGGTAATCCTTACGTTAATTACACTAGGTAAATATCTTGAAGCTCGTTCTATGGGCAAAACATCGGCAGCAATTGAAAAACTGATGGGGTTGGCTCCAAAAACAGCAATGGTTGTGAGAAATGGAGAAGAAGTAGAAATCTCAGTTGAGGAAGTAGTGGCAGGTGATACTATAATCGTTAAACCTGGTGAAAAAATACCGGTTGACGGTGTTGTATTAGAAGGAATAACATCTATTGACGAATCCATGTTAACGGGAGAAAGTATACCTGTAGAAAAGAATGCAGGCGATAATGTTATAGGTGCAAGTATCAATAAGAATGGTACTATCCGATATAAAGCAACCAAAGTAGGAAAGGATACAGCCTTATCACAAATTATTAAGTTGGTAGAAGATGCACAAGGCTCAAAAGCACCGATTGCTAAAATGGCTGATATTATTTCCGGATATTTTGTGCCGATCGTTATCGTGCTTGCTATTATTTCGGGTTCAGCCTGGTATTTCGGAGGAGAAACAGGACTCTTTGCTTTAACAATTGTTATTTCCATTTTAATTATTGCATGCCCATGTGCGCTTGGTCTAGCAACGCCGACTGCAATTATGGTTGGTACTGGTAAGGGTGCAGAAAACGGTGTATTAATTAAGAGCGGTGGAGCACTTGAAACAACGAACAAAGTTCAAACGATTGTTTTTGATAAAACAGGTACAATTACCGAAGGTAAACCTAAAGTTACAGATATTATCACTGTAAACGGAATCTTAGAAACAGAATTATTACAACTAACAGCATCTGCTGAAAAAGGTTCTGAGCATCCGTTAGGTGAAGCAATTGTTAAGGGAGCAGAAGAAAAAGCACTAGACTTTATGAAAACAGAAAACTTTAATGCTATCCCTGGACATGGAATTGAAGTAACTGTAGATGGCAAAGTAATACTAGCCGGAAACAGAAAATTAATGGATGTACGTAATATTTCTTTAGATACGCTGGCAATTACATCAGATGAGCTAGCCGGTCAAGGAAAGACCCCTATGTACATTGCCATTAATAACCAAATTGCGGGTATTATTGCAGTTGCTGATACAGTCAAGGAAAATAGTCTAAAAGCAATTGAAAAACTTCAAAAAATGGGAATCGAAGTAGCGATGATTACTGGAGACAATAAAGGTACAGCTGAGGCTATTGCCAAGCAAGTTGGAATTGATCGTGTGTTCAGTGAAGTATTACCAGAAGATAAAGCAAATGAAGTGAAAAAACTCCAAGCAGAAGGTAAGAAAGTGGCTATGGTTGGAGATGGTATTAATGATGCACCAGCCCTTGCACAAGCAGATATAGGAATAGCTATTGGTTCAGGTACGGATGTTGCCATGGAATCTGCAGACATTATATTAATGAGAAGTGATTTAATGGATGTTCCAACAGCCGTCGAATTAAGTAAGTCTACTATTCGAAATATCAAACAAAACTTATTCTGGGCATTTGGATATAACATATTGGGTATTCCGTTTGCCATGGGTATTTTCTATCTCCTTGGTGGACCATTGTTAAACCCAATGGTTGCTGGAGCTGCAATGGCCTTAAGCTCTGTTTCAGTATTATCAAATGCTTTGCGTTTAAAACGATTTAAACCGTCTGCTGTTTAATAGGAAGGAGAGATTAAAGTGGAAGATAAATTTGAACTTGAATTATATACTAGGCCCACATGTTCAGACTGCCAGGATGCGAAGAAGTATCTAAAATCTAATAGAATCCACTATGCTGATAAAGATGTAAGCAAAAATCTCAGCTTAGAGGAAGATTTAAAGGAGATATCTGGGAATCGAATCGTTCCAATGTTTGCTTTTTATAAAAAAGGGTTAGTCGGCAAAAGAAAGCTAGTCAAATATTTTATTGGTTTTGAGAATAATAAAAATGAAATAGTGAGTATATTAAAAAAAAATCAGTAAATCTTTTCAGTATAATTTTTAATTATCCTACCCCCAGAATGAAATTGAATTTACTTTAAGGAGGTGGTGTAAAAAGGGTTAGTAAAATGATACTACCCAGGTGCTATATCAAATAAGAGATAGCATTTTTAAAACAAAACTATATACCTTACGGGGGTAAGGTAAGTAATGTTCATCAGTTAAAATTAATAAAAAATAAAGGAGGAATTTATATGCAACAAGTAACATTAAATGTACAAGGAATGACATGTGGATCTTGCGCCAATAAAGTTGAAGGACGTGTAGGTAAACTCACTGGAGTTGAATCTGTAAAAATCCACCTTTCTGAAGGAGCAGTGGATGTGAAATTCAATGAGAGTATAGTTGAATTAGAAGAAATCAAAACTGCCATTAAAGATACAGGTTACGAAGTTACGGCGTAATCTACCGAAAAATATGTAGAAAAATCATCTCGAAAGTCGAAACATTATTCTTATGAGCTGAAACAAAATTTTTCTTATTGAAGAACTCGAATATTAATGGATAAATTCTCACAAAATTGGAAACAGGAATAGGATTGAGGAAAAAATCTGAAATAGAGTTGTTCATCCTTGGCTGAATCATTTTGACGCTCGGTATATCGATAATGATCAAGGGAAGGTGTCATTTTTGACGATAAATTGCATATATTTTAAGTGTTATTTTGCATAACCAACTTTAAAGCCTAGCTGTCTTTGTGAAAAGATTAGCTGGGTTTCTTAACTATAGTACAAATTATCGCCTAAATCAGTGCAAAATAACATCGAAAGTGACACCTTATTTTTTATCTGTTTGAGAGGAATTTGTCACAAATTTTGCTTGTTAAATTGCAGATAACTCAAATTTGTAACAAAAACGTTCGTTATTGAGAAAAAATATAGAAAAAAAGAGAGGGCAAAAACGCTCTCTCTTTTTCTTGTCTTATTATTAAAATCTCATAATACATGATTAACATGTATTATGGGACGCTGTGAGAAACGCTCATTTGCATTGACAACCCATTTACCAAGATAATCCCTTATCATTTTTAATTCTATAAACTGTCTGTCTTGTAATATTAACTTCTTTCGCAATCTTACTAATTGCTTGTCCTTCTTCTAACATTTCGACAACTCGATGATAGATAACACGTTTTTGAGGATCTTTCGCATTCGGTGAATAAAGTAAAGGACGGCCTTTATATACACCTTTGTCTTTTGCGACTTGAATACCTTGAGCTTGTCGACGTTTACTTTCATTTCTCTCTTGTTCTGAAACCATTGCCAGGATTTGAACGATTAAATCTTTCATAAACTTATCTAACAATGGATTATCAATCACTTCATTCATCATAGGTAAACTAGTTATCATTAGCTGAACGTCTTTTTCTTTTAAATAACCCACTGTTTCAATAATTTCATCATAGTTACGTCCTAAACGATCAATAGACTCCACAACGAATCGATCTCCCATTCTTACAAAATTAAGGGCTTCTTGAAATACAGGTCTATTTTCAACTGATTTGCCTGATTGTTTCTCTGTAAAGATTTTCTCTACGCCAAACGTTTTTAAATTTTCCAACTGTCTTTCTAAATTTTGATCTATCGAAGATACTCTCGCATAACCTATAATCATTTATTTTCACTCCATAATTAATACACACCCTAATCATACGTTTTAGTTGCGATAATTTCAACAACTTACTTTGTATGATTAGGGTGTACTCGAACAACACACAAAATAACTTAAGCAGCGAAGAGTTGAACGAGCTCAAGAGATAAAACAAGCTCATCGTAAATTATCTGGCAGAAATGCAGGAGAATCAGAAAACGAGAGAGAAAGAACAAGAAACAATAACATCAAAATTGCAAGAGACGGGGAGGCCTTTCGCTCTAGTGGTATTAAAGCACATAATGATTTTGTCGATATAGCAAAAGAAAAGTTAGGTAAAGTGAATACTGAAGATATACAAGCAGAAATAAGAAAAGATATACGTAAAGTAAGAGAGTCACATGAGCATTATCAAAAAAGACAAAAACAATTATTTACAGGTATTGGGGCTATGTTGTTAGTCTTTATGCTATTTGCTTTAATTATGACTATTGGTAGTGACTTTATGAGTTTCTTACATGTAGATACATTGCAGAATGCCATAGCAAGCAAAATAAGAGCGTCTGAGGTTATTTGGTATATTGCTTATGGTTTGCCTTATATATTCGCTATAGGATTATTTATTGGCTTGTATGAATGGATTAGAGCAAGATTTCATGACTAAATAGTGTTTGTGATAAAGTTTGCCTAAAAAGGAGTGAGAGTTTTGAAATGGATTTATGTATATTTACAAAGAATAACAGGCTATGAAAACTTGTTAAAACAACAATGTATAAAATATGTATAAATGAACACAAATGATAAAAGCCCAAAACACTGATTTAAAAGTGTCTTGGGCTTTTGGTTTGGTTTACATAATTAACTATTATAGGAACTGAAAAGGTATACGCTATACAGTGGAAGTTTC
>ERZ1023497.327-NODE-327-length-13906-cov-29.065771_pt1 | contig 13906 bp, 21 predicted proteins | sample MGYA00380543_ERZ1023497 | MGnify/ENA primary metagenome ERZ1023497 (study PRJEB33173, sample SAMEA4830384) | metagenome | study: EMG produced TPA metagenomics assembly of the PRJEB25223 data set... | reverse complement strand
TATAATGCACTTTCTAGCTCTTTTTATTTTGCCTTGAATACGTTTTGAATACGTTCCGTCTAAAAATTGATGTAATTAGCGAATTTATCGGCAACTTTATCACGTTGTTTTTCGGTAACATGTGCGTATATATCCATTGTGGTTTTAATATCGCCATGCCCCAATCTATCTTGCACCTCTTGTATAGTTAGCCCAGCTTCAAATAAAAGTGAACAATGAACATGACGAAAGCCGTGTACCTTGATACGTTTAAAGTTGTTGTCGTTACATATATCATTTAGCACTTTATTAACGTGTTCAGGATATAAAATTTTATTAGTTGTAACATTAGTAAACACATATTGCTTTTTATCCATGGTATTGTGACCAAATTTTAATGATTCTATACGTTGTTGTGTTTTCCAATGTTTTAATACATCTAATGTTTTGTCATCGACACTGATTGTTCTTAATGATGATTTTGTTTTCGGTGCTTGTATAATCAATTTATAGTCTTTACCTCTAGCACATGTTTTACTGATTGATATAGTTTTCTTGTCAAAGTCGATATCTTCCCAAGTTAAAGCCATCAATTCGCCACGTCTAAAGCCCGTAAACGCCAAAGTTCTAAATATGGCATGATACATCGGTTTATCGTCTACAAAGCCTAAAAACGTCTGTAATTCGTCACTGGAGTAATATGTGAGTGTATCATCTTGTTTAACTTCATTTTTACGTGGTTGTTTCGTGTGTTTAAATGGATTATCTGCAATGATTTTTAAATTCACAGCATATTCAAGCACATTAGATGCGTATATTCTAATTGCCTTCATATCTTTATACTTCTTATTCCATTTATTAATAACTTTTTGACAATATGGAATAGTAATCTTCTTAACTGGAATATCTTTGAAATAATCTAATATTGCAGTATCAAATAGTGTGAGTACACGCTGGTAGGTGCTTTCTCTTACAGTGTTTTGATATTGTTCTAACCACAACTCGTAAACTTCTTTAAAAGTTGTAATCTCATTATTTAGAAATCCGTTTTGTTGTACTTCTGTTTGCAGTTTTGCTTCTGCAATTTTTGCTTCTCTTTCAGATTTAAATCCACGTCTAGTAGTACGCTTTTGCTTACCGGTAACTGGATCAGTACCTAAATATGCTACAAACATATAAGCATTAGTACCGTCTTTTTTCTTATATTTCTTAATCATAAAATCAATCCTTTCCTCTTTGCCCGCATGCGTGAGATTGGATTGACACACTATTAAGGAATGGTTACCTCATAGTGTGATGTTAATATTCTTCATCAATAATTTTATCTGGTAATTTTTTCATATAAGAAAGTAATTCCTTAGTTTTCTCGTAACCTATACGTTGACTTTCTTCCATGAATGTAAGTACATCTTTCGGAGTAGCGCCATAATAATCTTCTTCTAATAACAAAGAATCTATTTTATCCAGAGTTTTATTGATTTCTAATCTATTTTTAGAATAATGATTAAGAATTTTATTTTCTGAAATAATATCTTTGATAAACCATTGTGTAGTTGATTTGAGTTCAGGATATTTAGAATTTATTAAATTTTCATTATTAATAATCCACATACATAATTTTAATGATGTACCTATAGATAAATGAGTATAGTGAAAGTCTGATTCGTGAAACATTTTTTTTATTAAAAAAAGAGCATCTTCGTCGTTTTCTAATGGGTAATCCCTTTGATCAGTATATTTTGTTAAATATTCTATAGAAACATTAAAAAAATTAGCTATTTCTTGTAATAAACCTAGTTGAGGGCTTCTTTTTCCTGTTTCATATTGACTTAATGTATTATCACGCACGTTTAATTCTTCAGCGAGTTTTTTAAGTGTTAGACCTTTTTCTTTGCGCAATTCTGCAATTCTATTTTCCATGATGTACCTCCTTTTGATTATCAATTATATCTGAAAATCGGTAGTATTTCCATACTTAATTCACAAAATGAGAATAAACTATTGACATTCACAAAATGTGAGTATTATAATATTCACATAACGTGAGTGAGGAGGTGTGAGAATGTTTGAAATAGATGAATTTTTATCAATTAAACTAAGGGAGATAAGAGCTAGAAAAAATATTACATTGCAAAAAGCGGCTTTAGAAATAGGAATTTCAAGTAAGACGTTATCTCTTTTAGAAAATGATCAGTTAAGTAGAATAAAAAAAACAACTTATAAAAAATTAACTGATTGGATAATGAGGGAGGGAGTAGAAAATGAATCAACTATTAAGCAATGAAGCAAGTCAACAGCTTGTGAGTGATATTGTGAGTCTTGCCGAGAAATTAGCAATAGAAAAGACTAAGCAGTCACAGAAACGTTGGCTTAGGCAAAATGAGGTCATGAAAGAGTATAGATGTACTCATGCAGATATTACTAATTGGGAAATTGCAGGACTTCGCAAACGTAGACAAGGTAAATCATGGTATTACGATCGCAAGGATATTGATGAAGTATTAGAAACATTAAAACAATAAGCACCCGCATGCGTGAGAGGAAGTAAACATATGAAAAAATATGTAATTTACATGTTCCTACTAATAATAGCCACGTTATTTATTGGCGTATTAACAGATATTTTTGTCGCATTTGCATTTTACGGAATTATGGCACTTTCAGGATTTACATTTAAAAATTTGGGGGTTGAATAATGAGTCAACAACAATTAGAAATTTTAACATTAATATCTTATCAATTAAGAAAAAGTGTTAATGATCAATATGAATCATATGAGCATACAGTAACTGAAAATGGTAAAGAAAGAACTTATCAAGTAAATAGAGAACAACATTTAGAAGAAGTAATGAAATGGGCAACACAGCAATTAGAAAATAATTTTGAGATAGGAGAATAGTATATGAAAAACGTTAGAGAAGAAGCTGTGAATAAAGGTAAGGCGTTGATAGATGTAGCACATTGCGGTGGAGAATTAAATGGATATAGAAAAGTTATAGATTTAATTGTAGCGAAGATGGATGATGTACAAGGTGAAACATATGGAGTATTAGCTGATTTACTAGACTTAGTTTCTGATAACTATAATCAAGTGAATATTTTAGAAGAAAAAGCTAATGAAAAACTAAACGATATAATAGACAAAAAATAGCGTCATCTGATGAATGTTTGGCGACTGAATCAGATAACGCATAATTTAAATATTCAAGAAACTTTATATATTTCTAATTATAACAAATATAACGCACGGTATCTACAAATTTACAGAAAAGGGGGCATTATGTGGCTATAACAACATTAGATAAAATTATAGAAGTAAACGCATTAGAAATACCCGAAGAAATAAAAGTTTTACCACAGTGGGTACTATGGTGTGCTGAATGGGATAGTAAACGACAACAATATAAGAAAGTTCCGTATAGCTATGCTGGACATCATGCAAAATCAACAAGTAGTGATACATGGACGATTTTCGATGCTATTAATACTATATATGAACAAAACGATGGATATGATGGTATCGGCTTTGTATTAAGCGAAAATGATGATTATATCGTACTAGATATCGATGATGCTATTGATGAAAATGGTCAAATTAATTCGGATTTAGCTTTAGATATGACAGAAATAACCTACTGTGAAAAGTCACCAAGTGGCACTGGATTACATTGTTTTTTTAAGGGTGAGTTACCGTCAGAACGTAAGAAAAAGCGTACTGATTTAGACATCGAATTGTATGATGCAAAAAGATTTATGACAGTTACAGGTGAATCCATTGGTCAAAGTGAAATGTGCGATGATCAATCTATACTAGATAACTTAGTTGAACGTTACTTTAAAGTAGAAGAATTACAAAATACAATCACATATGACCCTACTCATAAAAGTGAATTGTTGGATACAGATGTGATAAATATCATGCTTAAATCAAAGCATAAAGAAAAAATTAGCGATTTATTAAATGGTAATTATGAAAAACACTTCGAAAGTCCAAGTGAAGCAGTGCAAAGCCTACTACATTATCTTGCTTTCTATACTGGTAAGGATAAGCAACAGATGGAACGCATATTCACAGATTATAACAACTTAACTGATAAATGGGATAGTAAGCGTGGCAGTACAACGTGGGGACAATTAGAACTGGATAAAGCTATTGGTAATCAAAATGAAGTGTATAACAAGTCACTAAATAACTTCGAAATAGTATTGAATGATGAAATTATTCCAGATGGATATCAAGTAGGAAATAATGGCTGGTTATATATGTTGGTTGAAAAAGGTAGAGGTGATAATAAACAGGTCGTGCCTAAACTTTTAACTTCCACACCACCTTATATTACGCATAAATTTAGAGATATTGAAAGTGGTGAATTTTATTATCAATTAGCATTTAGTCAAAATAACATACCTTATGACATGAAAGTTACAGCAAGAGAAATTGCCGATGCCCAACATATAATCGGTTTAGCTAGTAAAGGTTTTGATGTGACAACGTCCAATAGAACTTCGTTAGTAGATTATTTGGCAATGTTCATGCGTATTAATAATAAACCCATTATTAAAGTTGCTACTCGTTTAGGTTATATCCGTAATGAATTTATTTCGCCATATGAAGAAGAACAACAAAATGGAGTTAAATTGTTAAATTTAGATCACGGTAAGCAAAAAATTATTGATGCTTTTCATTCTAAAGGCAATATTAAAGATTACAAAGACGGACTATTCAAACATATTAATGAAAAACCGATGGTAATGATGATGTTTTATGGAGCTTTAGGTTCGATATTAGTTAAAGAATTTGGCACAGATTCTATTATTGTTGAACAGTCAATGCGTACCTCAAAAGGAAAAACATTTACCGAGCGTATTTGTGCAAGTGTTTGGGGTTGGCATGAAAATTTAGTAATGGAGTGGAACGCCACAAAAACAAGTGTAGAACGTATGGCATCATTTTTAAATGCTTTTCCTTTGATTATGGATGATACCCGTAAAGCGAATTATAAAGATTTACCACAGATTTTTTATCAATTTTCAGGAGGTAAGTCGAAGGGACGTGCTACTAAAGAAAGAGGTATTGATTATTCTGAAGAATGGAAAACTATATTGCTATCAACTGGTGAAGTTTCTACTCCCGATATATCAGAAAAAGGTGGAGTAGCTGGCAGGGTGGTTACGTTACAAGACGAGCCATTTCCCGATACTTCGCAAGATGATTTCAATGAAATGTATAAAGCCTTTAGCAATAATTATGGTTTGTTAGGTAAAGCATTTATTAAACAATATAACAGTAATAAAGAGAAATACAAACTTTCTTTTGAAGGGGCAACGAGTTATTTTGTGGAAAAAGCTGAAGGCAACGAAGTAATGATTAGGATTGCTCGTAGTTTTGCACTTCTACAAGTAGCTGGCGAGATATTAAATGATATCGAGGGATTCGAACATGATCCATATATCATTACAAATAAAGCACATACTAGCATGATGAAGAATAACCAAAGTATTGATAAGCCTAAACAAATGATGGTATCACTGTTAGATTATTTAGATGCTCACAGAAATAGCATTGAAGGCGATGGTTACGACAGAGTTACGCATGGTGATGTAAAAGCTATTTATAAAAAAGAGGGATTATGTGTTATTACACAAACAGTAAAAGAGTTTTTGGGTGATGAGTTAAATAATATCACAGGTGGTTGGGCTGAGAAAGATTATCTTATTTCTGATAAAGATGGTAGACGCACAAAACGTATAAGCCATAACAGGGATAAGCCAAGAACATATATGATAAAAAATGAAGTTATTGAATCATTAGGTTATGACTTTAATCGGTCACAAAATCCTTATTATCATGAATAAGTTCCCACTGTTCCCAGTGAGTACCCGCTAATATATCCAATTCGGGAACCACTTGAAGTCAATGATATCAAAGAGTTTAATAGATAGTTCCCGGAGTTCCCAGTAAAAAATATAAATATATAGGTTCAAAAAAACATAGTTTAATATGTACCGCATATTAAAGGCGTTGTTCTAAAATTTGACGGGAATTCGGGAACTATAGTGTGAACCTCTTGTGTCAGTAAGACTTAAGCAGTTCCCAACCATTAAATAGGCAGGGAAAAGTTGGGGAACTTCATTTGAAAATCTTGTGGCAGTAAGACTAAAACGGTTCCCATTAAAATAAAAGAGAATCAAAATCATGAAAAAAATACAAAAACAGTATATTAATAAAGCCAGAACATTTGAAAAGAAAATTACAAACGAGAAATGGAATAAGCTAAGAGAAATTATTAGAGAATCTGGACTATCAATAAAAATTGATAGTGATCATGAAATGTGGTTAAATGTTGCACCTAATAGTAGTGCTGAAATAGAGCTATATCCTCATCACTTATCGAACGGAGAATTTGTTCATATTAAAATCTGGAGTTATCAATTTAAATCAGAAATATTAGAGGAAAAATACTATGGAAGTGATAGAAATCAAAGAGATATTTCAGGAATACCTGAAGCGTTATTATATATTAACAGAATTTTAAAAGATATTCGATTTGATATAAAAAATGGAGAGCATTTATTTTAAATAGCGTTAAATTTAATCTCAAATGATTCCATGTGGAACCGTATTAAAGATATTAGCGATTTATTATATCTATTTAATGGAGGGATAGAATTATGAATCATAAACGCGTAGCGCATCAAATATTAGCCCGTCTGCCTACCAATGTGAATAATGTTTCAACGTTGTATATAAATTCCCTAATTAAGAAATATAGTAGGAAAGAAAAAGAGTTTAAAGAAATAAAACGAATTATAAATCAAAATAAAAAACACAAACCGAAAGAGGTAATGACTTATGGCAAAATTAAAAGAACAAGCAATTGAAATTTTCGACAATGAAATATACGCAAAAAGTTTAAAAACTAAGGAGTTAAATAAAGATTATAACAATTTAACATCACAACTACGTGATTTAGATAATAAAATTGAATACTATCGTAAAGATGGAGATTATGCAGAAGTTACCAAGTTAAAACGCAAACAGTCTGAATTGGAAAATGAAATAGTTAAACTAGACGATAAACTTAACGCAGATGATTTTGTAGTTACAGAAGATGAGTTCGACCGTTTCTACAGTGCATATCGTTCAGAAATATCAGAATTAAAAGGGAACCATCAAGCATTAAAAAAAGAAATGAATAATCAAATAGAATCACTTATGAAAACATATCGTAAACTGATTGAAAACAAAAATAATGCTGGTCGCGTTATTTCACGTGAGCGCTATGTGGCAAGTGAAAAAAATAATACAGGTAATATTAATAATCGATATAAAGGGCAAATGTTGCATCATGAAATTAATTTAGGCGATGGTGACAAATACAATGAACAAACTACCCCAAGAGGGTATGCATGGAAAGTAGAAAAGGCATTAGAAACTATTTCTACAGATGAGTTTCGGAAATACCACTTTGGAAAAAAGCAATGGTAAGGGAGGGTTTATATGCTTACAACAATTAAACAATCGGAAAATAACGTGAAGTACAACAAGCAAAAGAATCGAATAACTATACAGGTGCTTACGACAGATAAATCAGTAGAAGTGGGAACAACGAAAACAATAGATCCTAACTATCAAACGTTTAAAACATATGAATTGGATGATGATGTATTTCAAGAACTAAAAGACAATGAGAAGTTATGTGTGATGTTAGATAATAACAAAGATGATAATATACTTGCATCTATACATCGAGGGAATTTAACAGAGGTTGTCCATAACGGATTATACGGACTGGCTATAGAAATAGATGATAAACCGATAATGACAGAGTTTATTAAGTTAGTGCAACAGAATAAAATAGCAAGTGTTCAAATATACACTGATCAAGTAACATCATTGAATAAACTGATAGAAAAAATTAATTATATAAAAGCAATTTCAATTAATACTAAGTAACCATAAATGGCTTTGCAACAGTGATTGTGTTATAATATAGATATTAGAGATATCTTATATCTTTAATATTAGGAGTGCTCCTTAACAAAATTATTGGGTATAAAAGATAGCTATTTTAAAATGAAAGTCTTTCTAGTTCACTTTCATACAAACTTCAATTCAGTGTATTCTTGTGCACGTTGATGAAGGCCATCACTATTTAATTGGTGGTGGTCTTTTATTATAAGTATGTGGTAATAGACAGGCATTAGTAAACTAAGGCTAAGATGAATATGGCTGATATATAAGGAAGCACCTATTTATTAAAGGTATAGATATAAAGGATTACCATAATTAATGACACAGTGATTAAGCTACCTATGTTGAAGGTCAGGCTATTGAGTATACAGTTTTAAGGTTGCTGCTTTAAGTGTAAGGATTAGATCCAATTGATTAAGTAGAGAGTTCGTACAGAAGTTTATTCATTAATAATAAAAGAGAAGAAACAAATTGTGATTGTTATTTGGTTTCGAATTAATAATGATTAATCAATTAAGATTAATTGTTTAAGTTAATTCATTTGTTGATGTTCTTCTGTTAAATTTCATTGATGATTGAGTTTAGAAGATAAAACTTTTAGTTGAAGATAAATGTTTTCTGTTGTTGAATCATTTCAATTGTGAAGTTCATTCATCAAGTTAGAGAAAGTAAATGTTAAAGACAAAAGTAAATGAGATTCCAATTACCAAACTTTGTGAATTAAATTTAAAAAACAAAAGTGAAATCGAAAACTATTTTTTAATTTGGAAAACAAAAAGTAAATAAATATAAATTAATATTATTAGATCATCATGATAAGTAACAATAATATGTTAACCAATAACTAGATGTAATGTGTTATGTATAAGTATCAATACTTTGCTTATATACAATCGTATTGTAGGCATTTAGAGAGTGTTATAGAGCATACAGAAAAGGTTTGATAGTGTTAATCATAATGAGTATTAAGGACGTACAAAGCTATCTAATATGGAGAGTTATAGCGTGTGAATAGCAATATATTTATACAAGAATAAGTCTTAAAATAACATATACAAAAGAGTTCATAGGCAGTGAATATTACAACAGATGCAGCAAAATAAACGCAGATACTTTTTGGATTGAAAAATATAAAGAATAATTTTAGAAAGTTTCTTGAAAAATAAATTCAAAAATATTTTTGGGGCGAAGGAAAACCCCCGTCACTTCTGAGACGAGCGAACAACGAGCCGACCTTTTTTGCGACCAAAAGTTGAAAATGAAAAGTAAATATTCGGGAAATATCAGGAAATAATATAGGAGATGACATGTGATGGCACAAAGAAAGTTATTGTCGCAACAAAAAAGTAGATTAACTAAAGAAATGCAGAATAAAAAGAAAGCAACAGAAGAAATGTTGGAAAAGCTTACACCATTAGCACCTAATCCACCAGAATGGCTAGATAAAACAGCCAAAAAAGAATGGCACAGAATATATCCACTATTACAAGAATTACCAATAGCTAGTTTAGATCTAATGCTTGTAAGTACATATTGCCAAGCTTATTCAGATTATATCAATGCTACTAAGCGTATGGATAATGGTGATGTAATCATTGAAACTGAACGTGGAACGAAGTTAAACCAAAATCATACAATAAAGCGTGATGCTTTATCACAGTTAAACAGTATAGCGCCTAAATTAGGTTTAACCGTTGAATCAAGATTAAAGATTTTAGAACCTAAGCAAGAAAGTAAAAGTAGCGCATCTGTGTATGAATTGTTTGGAATGGATGATGATGAATAAAAAATAGGAGGGCTATTATGATATTGAAACGTAGTAAATCAATTTTGTGGTACAAAGAAGAAATGAAAATTACTGAATATGAGCTTTTAAGTCAGTACTCACCTTATATTATGAGAAGGAAAATTAAAGCGATACAAGAAAGTATCGATGCTGCATATCATTTAAGTACTTCCCATACTACTTTTGATGAAGTGGAAGGTATGATATCAGTTTCGTGTTCAGTAGAAAAATTGGTGATTTGGATTACAGAACAAAAAGATGATTTGAACCGTTTTAAAATTAATAGCACTAAGAAGTTAAATTTAATAAAAAAGATTATAAGCAACTACTCATCTAAGGAACAAAAAGAAGTTATGAAATACTTCAATTCTAACGGTAGTAACAAGGCTTTAAAGACGATTGATAAGTTACAGGAAGATTTATACAAGGTACATCGCAATATACGTATAGAACGCAATGAACAGCGTGAAAAAGAGAATGAAGTTATATATCAAAACTTTGTAGTGGAAGTGAAAGAATCGTTAAATAATGAACGTGAGAAGTTGGTTGTATGACAGATGTAGATTATCCAATTTTAGAAAGATACATGCGTAATTATCATAGTATGGTTGATACTTATAAAAATAAACCTAGTGATATGAACGAATTAAAGTATATGAATCTAGAATCAATTGTGAAGGGTATTACAGAGGTGTTTAACAATAGTGAAGTTAAAGTGCAACAGATTATTAAACTCACTTGGTGGGATGACAAGAAGTATACAGATGAAGTCATAGCTGATGTGATAGGTGTAAGTGAATTAACACTAAGGCATGCAAGAGAAGTTATATTAAAGCGTGTTGCAAAGGCAGTAGATTATGTATGAGATACGATAAAGCAACTGTAAAAGAGTTCATATTGAATTACCACAATACAATAGATAATAAAGTTACACGTGATGAAGATATTGGTATTGATGACTTCTTTAATGTGAATGACGAAGCAGAAATCCACGAATTAAATAATAGCAATGTTGAAGATGTGATATTTTTTAACGAGTTAGAAGCTGTTGTAGAAAGAGTAGCGACTGAAAAGGAACATAATTTATTCTTATTACTTAGTAATGGTGTTAGCTTTGAAAAAGCTGGGAGTATATTTGGTGTGAAAAGTCAGAGGACGAAACAGATGTTAAATCAATTGTTGGATAAGTTGGCAAAATATTAGTGTGTTTTACTAAAATATAATAATAGATTGATGGTATAATGGGCATGTGTAGTAGCAATCAGTGTCTAATTCCCGATGCTGGTTGCATTTTTTATAATCTCTATTTCTGTTGTGTGATATGTAATGTATAATTGAAATTACTACACACAGAAAGAGGTAAAGGGAATTGATTAAAGATATAATAGCTAATGATTTTAAAGTTTATCTACACTTAGTTTTTGGAAAACATCTCGATAATGAAATTACACATACTAATATATCAATAAACAAGGAGTTATCGGATACTCTCAAAAAAATATGTATTAATTATGTTAATGAAATTAAGGAAGAAGAAAAATTTATAGAAGACTTTAATATTGTTGGTTCTAATGACGGGGTAATAGAAAAGTATGATATAACAAATAATTTTATGGGTATACCGAATATATTAGACTTACTAAATGATGAGAATAGATTGACAATAAACGATGAGGATGAATTAAAAGAATATAAATATTTTATAATTGAAGTTTTATATCGTGATGAAAAATTCTATTTTGTTAGAAAACCAGCTAAACCTAATGCATTAAAAAAAGGTATGGTTTTAACTAAAGACAGGGGAAAGTATAAATTATTAGAAGAGAATGAACTACTAGTTTTTGATGATAAGATAGATTTTATTGCTACTAATGATGAATATTATATATTCAAAAGGTCTATTTTTGAGTCTAGTTATGACTTTACTCCTGTTTATGATTATTTAGTTAATAGTGTTTTAGAAAATGAAATATTAAAAGAAAAAATAGATAATTTTGATGAATTATTAATAGATATAAATAATAATCTAAGTTTAAAAAAACGAGTGGCGAATATGTTTGATAGTCAAAACACCACACTATTTTTAGAAAAAATAGATACAACCATTAAAATAAATGAAAGATATGGACTGAATTTACAAATTGAAGATAATAAATTGGTGTATGAAGATAGAGAGCAAGCTAAACATATAGTTGCTCTTATGCAAGATGCATATTACGAAACTTATATAGGCAAAGAGCAAGGCACTGATACTAGGAGGTAATAATATATGGGTGTTTTTAATAAAATAAGAAAAGGGGGCACTAATTTATATAAAATGAGTTTGTATATAACCTCGTATATACCGATATTTTTAATGATCTTTATAAATCATATGAATACTATTAGCTTTGAGGAAATAATAAATTCATTTTTGAGAAATTGGATTTTTTGGAGTATTATAGTTTTAATATTTGTAATATGTGGGTTAGTTTTATGTGATTTTTTAAAGCAGCTAAAGAATACAAATAAAAATTATACTAAACCAATTAAACTTTCAGATAAAAAATTACAAAGTAACGAAAGTGAAGTTATAAATTATTTTATAACATATTTAATTCCTATTTTAACATTAAATCCATATCAATGGACTTCTATAATTTCTAATAGCTTATTAATTATGGTAGTAGGTATATATTTTGTGAAAAATAATCTATTGAGCTTCAATATTTTACTTATAATTTTAAATTTTAGCATATATAAAGATCAATATTCTAACATTTATATAACTAAAGCTAATCTTAGTGAGATTGCAATAAAAAAATTAGAAGCTTACCAATATAGACAAACCAATGTTTTTTATATACCGAAAAAATAATGAAAATTACATTTGTTAATATTTTATAACCGTTGTAGTACACAAAAAGCTTTAGCTGTTCTTCTGAATGGCTATTTTTATGGTACATATATGTTAGAATATTCAGTAAATTAAAAACGATATAACCTTGAGGTGAAGTAGTATATGAGTATTTATTTAGAAAATATGAAGCAACAAACTTTCAAAGCATTTTATGAAGAAAGTATAATTGAATATGCAGAAGAACATGTGAAAAGTGGTGATTGGGAAAAAGAGGGGTCAATTGAAAGAGCACGAACAGGATTTGAAAAGTTATTGCCAGAGGGCTTAAATACAAGTAATCAATATTTACTATCTGTGATTTATAATAATGTAGATATAGGTTATTTATGGTTACATATATTTGATGTAAAAGAAGAAAAGAAATGTTTTATTTATGATATCAAAATAAAAGATACATATAGAGGGCAAGGTTTAGGTACAAAAACGATGGAATGTATAGAAGAATATTGCAAAGATAAAGATGTAGAAAGTATTGGTTTACATGTATTTGGACACAATAAGCGAGCTGTATCTTTATATAATAAAATGGGTTTCGAAACTACAAATTATCGTATGGAGAAAAAATTGAAGTGATTATATAATATGAAAGGATTTTTTATGATTCAATCTATAAATCACGTAACTTATTCAGTATCAGATATTAGTAAGTCTATTAATTTTTATAAAGACATTTTAAAAGCTAAAATTTTAGTAGAGAGTGATAAAACAGCGTATTTCACTATAGGTGGTCTCTGGTTAGCGCTAAATGAAGAAAAAGATATACCTAGAAATGAAATTCAATACTCATATACACATATGGCATTTACAATTGATTAACATACATTTGATGAATGGTATCAGTGGTTAAAAGATAACAATGTGAATATATTAGAAGGACGTAATAAAGACATAAGAGATAAAAAATCAATATATTTCACTGATCCAGACGGCCACAAATTAGAATTACATACAGGTACATTACAAGATAGATTAAACTATTATAAAGAAGAAAAGTCGTATATGAATTTTTATGAACAGGATGATGAAGATGAAGGAGATAATACTAGTAGATGAAAGTATAAAGTTAAGAGATGCGTTTGATGATGATGCGAAAGAATATCTTAAAATTCCCTTCAATAAAGAACTATTGGAAATGTATGGATCTAATATGAATCCAAACACAAAAAAGTCATTAGATAAAGCGCGATTATTAGTATATGGAATAAAAGCAGGCCCTTATGAATGGGCTATTGAATATGAAGGAAAGTTTATTGGACAAGTTAGATTA
>ERZ1023497.322-NODE-322-length-14092-cov-68.217497_pt1 | contig 14092 bp, 10 predicted proteins | sample MGYA00380543_ERZ1023497 | MGnify/ENA primary metagenome ERZ1023497 (study PRJEB33173, sample SAMEA4830384) | metagenome | study: EMG produced TPA metagenomics assembly of the PRJEB25223 data set... | reverse complement strand
CAGTCTTTTCAAACTTTGTCAACTACTTTTTCTAATTTTTTTCATTTTTTTTGCAACTTATAGTAAAAAGAGCCAGAATTATACTGACTCTTCTATCGCTCATTAAACTTAGAAGCACGTTCTTCTCCCCACCAATAAGGGATTAGTTCTGCGACTTTAACTGTTTTTCTTATATTATAGTCCATCTATTATAGTCCATCATGAATTCTGCATCTTTATTTTCAGCATTAAGCTCTAAAAGGAATTCTCTACAAGCACCGCAAGGCATGGCTGAACTTCCACCATAAGGTGGTTTGTCTCGAAAGGCTAATACTTTCTTAACCTTAGTTTGTCCTGAAAATTGGTACATATTGAAGAGGGCCGCCCGTTCTGCGCAGAGATGGAAAACACCACAGGTTCCCTCCATACAGAATCCTGTAAATATTTGTCCATCTTCTGCTTCTACTGCAGCTACAACATGATTGGCATAAACAAAGTCTGATACTTCATGTGGATTGTATAGTTTCTGTGCTTCTTCGTACATCTTTTCCCAGATGTCCATTATTGTATCCTCTTTATTTAGAGATTTCTTTTAGCATGTTTTCGATATGCTGAATTGATTTTTCACGTCCAAGCAAGAAAATTGTATCTGGTAATTCTGGCCCATGCATTTCGCCTGAAACTGCGATACGAATAGGCATAAAAAGATTTTTCCCTTTAATACCTGTTTCTTTTTGGACTGCTTTAATTTGTGGGAAGATATTTTCTGTCACAAATTTATCATCTGTCATCGCTTCAAGTTTTGCTTTGAATGCTTCAAGAACTGTTGGAACTGTTTCACCCGTCATGACTTCGCGCTCTGCTTCTGTCAATTCTGGGAAATCTGAGAAGAAAAGATCTGTCAATGGGATAATCTCATCTACTGATTTCATTTGTGGTTTATAGAGCTCAACTAATTTTTCAGCCTTGTCAGTCAAACGGCCTGCTTCCTCTAAGAATGGTTTTGCCATTTCAAAGATGGCTTCAAGGTCTGCATTCTTGATATAATCATTGCTCATCCAGTCTAGTTTTTTCTGATCAAAGGCTGCTGGTGACTTGCTGAGGCGGTTTTCATCAAAAAGTTTAATGAGTTCTTCACGAGAGAAAATCTCATCTTCACCACCTGGGTTCCAACCAAGAAGAGCAATAAAGTTAAAGACTGCTTCTGGAAGGTAACCTTTCTTTCGGTAATCTTCGATAAATTGAAGTGTATTAGTATCACGTTTAGATAACTTCTTACCAGTCTCAGAGTTGATAATCAAGGTCATGTGACCGAACTCTGGAGCTTCCCAACCAAGAGCTTCATAGACCATAAGCTGTTTTGGTGTATTAGCAATATGGTCATCTCCACGGATAACATGAGAGATTTGCATATCGTGGTCATCGATAACAACGGCAAAGTTGTAAGTTGGGTAACCGTCTTTCTTTTGGATAACCCAGTCACCACCGATATTGCCACCTTCAAATTCGATATCGCCTTTGACCATATCATGCCACTTGTAGATACCTGACTCATTGACAGCCAAACGAACAGTTGGGATGATCCCTGCTGCTTCACGTTCTGCGATGTAAGCTGCTTTTTCTTCTTCACTCATACCAAGGTATTCATTGATGTAGCGTGGTGTTTCGCCAGCTACTTCTTGGCGTTCGCGTTCAGCTGCCAACTCTTCTTCTGTAACGTAAGATTTATAGGCTTTTCCTTCAGCTAATAGTTGGTCAATGTATTTTTGATACAAGTCTAAACGCTCAGACTGGCGATAATTCTCATGTGATTCTGGACTTTCATCCCAATCCATGCCTAACCAGCGAAGGTTTTCAAGTTGTGAACGTTCACCATCCTCGACATGGCGTTTACGGTCAGTATCTTCGATACGGATGAGAAATGTTCCACCATGATGGCGCGCATACAAGTAATTAAACAATGCTGTACGAGCATTTCCGATGTGTAGTAGTCCTGTTGGACTTGGTGCGTAACGTACGCGGATATCTTTTGACATAGTTTCTCCTATTATCTAGGCGTCTGCCTTTTTGCTTTCTATATTATATCACAAGTCTTGGCTGAGTCCAATTTCTATGGATAAAGAGAGTAAAAAGAGTGGGCAAACCACTCTTTTCTTCTATTATAGACGTGCGTTAAGTTCTTTGCTCAATTCTTCAAATCCTGGTTTTCCAAGAAGGGCAAACATGTTACGTTTATAAGCTTCAACACCTGGTTGGTCAAATGGGTTGATAGCATTCAAGTAACCTGAAAGGGCAATTGCCAATTCGAAGAAGTAGATAGTGTAACCAAGAGTGAAAGCGTCTTGCTCTGGAAGAGTCACATACATGTTTGGTACATCACCATCTGTGTGGGCAAGAAGAACACCGTCAGTTGCTTTTTTGTTTACAAAGTCAACGTCTTTTCCTTGAAGGTAACCAAGTCCGTCAAGGTCTTCTTCCAAAGTAGGAATAAGCACGTTTTTACGAGGTTTGTCAACACGGACAACTGTTTCAAACATGATACGAGTTCCTTCTTGGATAAATTGACCAAGTGAGTGCAAGTCAGTTGAGAAGTTGGCTGAAGTTGGGTAGATACCTTTTTGGTCTTTTCCTTCTGATTCACCAGCCAATTGTTTCCACCATTCTGAGAAGTATTGAAGTGATGGCTCATAGTTTACCAAGATCTCAGTTGCATAGCCTTTACGATAAAGGATGTTACGAACAGCTGCGTATTGGTAAGCTTCGTTTTCAGAGATTTTGTCTGAAGTGTAGTCTTTGCGAGCTGCATTCGCACCTTCCATAAGAGCTTTGATGTCAGCTCCTGATGCTGCGATTGGAAGCAAACCAACGGCTGTCAATACTGAGAAGCGTCCACCGATATCATCTGGAACAACAAATGTTTCCCAACCGTTAGCGTCTGCTTCAACCTTAACAGCACCCTTTTGGCGGTCAGTTGTTGCATAGATACGTTTGTTAGCTTCTTCTTGACCGTATTTCTTAACCAAGAGTTCTTTAAAGACACGGAAAGCAATCGCTGGTTCAGTTGTTGTACCTGATTTAGAAATTACGTTTACTGAGAAGTCTTTGTCTGCAACATACTCTACCAAGTCAGCAAGGTAAGTAGATGAGATTGAGTTTCCTGCGTAAAGGATTTGTGGAGCTTTGCGTTCTTCTTTTGTTTGCAAGTTAGCAAAATGGTGATTCAAGAAGTCGATTGCTGCTTTTGCACCAAGGTAAGATCCACCAATACCGATCACAACCAAAACATCGCTGTCTGACTTGATTTGCTCAGCAGCTTTCAAGATGCGGTCAAATTCTTCGCGGTCGTATTTTTCAGGAAGGTCCAACCATCCCAAGAAGTCGCTACCAGCACCAGTTCCTTTACGGATCAATTCATCTGCTGCTGTTACTTGTGATTGCATGTATTCCACTTCATGTGGTGCAACAAATTTGTCTAAAACTTTTGAATAATCAAATTTAATATGTGACATGTTCTTCCTCCAATATTTCTTCTTTTCTATCATAACGCTTACCTTCGTTTTTTTCAAGTTTTTTTGTCGAATTTCTCCAATTTTTATCAGAATTCAAACGTTTGCGTAAAATGCCACATTCTAAAAATTTTGAAAAAATAAAAGAAAGAACGACCAGATGTTCCAATCGTTACAGTTCATTCAATAAATACTCAAATAATTCTAAATTGCCATCTTCTTCATTAACCAGAAACTCTGGATGCCACTGTAAACCGATAATGCGGTGCTCGTCGATAGACTCAATCGCTTCAATAGTTTGGTCTCTTGAATCAATAGCAGTTACACGGAAATTAGGTGCCAAATCTTTAATGCTTTGACGATGGACTGAGTTGACCTGACTTTCTTTCCCAAATAGCTTAGCCACCACGCTTCCTTCTACTGTCTCAATAGAGTGAGATGTCCCGAAAGGTAGTCCTTGCCAGTGACCTTCGATTTCTTGATTGAGGGTTCCACCAAAGGCAACATTGACAAGTTGGACACCGCGACAGATTGCCATAATTGGTTTATTCTGACGAAGCGCTTCCTTCAAGAGTGCCAATTCAAATTCGTCACGGACCAGATTGTAATCATCGCTCTCGACGGTCTTTTTCTCTCCATAAAACTGAGGATGAACATTTTGGCCTCCTGTCAAAATGAGTTTGTCAATCATTTCCACATAATCACGTACAACTGACTCATCACCAACAGGAATGACTAAAGGGAGACCACCGACTTGACGAATGATCTCTGCGAATCTACAAGATACAGATGAATGAATGATTTTGCCTTCTGCGTCTACGGGACATAGATTTGCAGCAACTCCTACAACCGTTCTAGCCATGATGCCTCTCCTTTCGAATGCTAACGATAGTCCTATCATATCACTCAAAATGACTTTCGTCTAATATGTTTTTTTTAAGGCTGTGATAAACATTTTTTATGGACAAGAAAAAGCTGCCCACATAGGACAACTTCTTTCTTATTCGAAAACAAATTGATTGTGATAGAGTTCTGAATAAAAGCCACCTAGCTTCAAAAGTTCATGGTGGTTACCACGTTCAATGACTTCTCCATCTTTAAGGACAATAATCTGATCTGCATTGAGAATGGTTTTCAAGCGGTGGGCAATGACGAAACTAGTTCTACCTGCTACAACCACCTCCATGGCATGCTGAATCTTGCTTTCTGTCACCGTATCTACGTTTGAAGTTGCTTCATCGAGAATGAGAACTTCTGGATCTGTCATCAGGGTTCGAGCGATTGAAATCAATTGCTTCTGCCCTGTTGAAAAGATGCTCTGGTCATCATCAATAAGAGTATCGTACTTATCAGGCAAACTTTCGATATAGTCGTGAATGTGGGTTGCTTTTGCTGCTACCTCAACCATTTCCTGACTAGCATCTGGCACACCAAATCGGATATTGTCTCGAATCGTTCCGCTAAACAAGACCGAATCTTGCAATACAATTCCCACCTTGCTTCTAAGACTATCTAAGTCATAGCCACGAATGTCTTTACCATCAAAATAAATACCACCAGCATCAACATCATAAAAGCGATTGATGAGGTTCATAATAGTCGTTTTTCCTGAACCTGTCGGCCCAACAACTGCTGTCATCTGGCCTTTAGGGGCAGAAATGCTGACATCTTTCAAAATAGGTTTATCAGGCAAGTATGAAAAATCGATATGACTGATTTCAACACTTTCTTGCAACTTAGTGAAGGTTGGAGCCTTTTCAGGTCGGATTTCCTCCTCTGCATCAAACATTTCCTGAATTCGTTCAGCTCCAGTAAAGGCCAACTGAAGGCTTCCCCAACTCGCTGCAACTTGGATAATAGGCTGGTAGTACTGCTGTGAAAATTGTGCAAACATAACAATCAAACCTAGGGCTGTACTTGTTTCAATAGACTTATCATTCAAAAGTACAGCCGAACCAGCAAAGATGACGATGGCTGTATTAATCAGGCTCATCCCATTCATGACAGGGAAAAGAATTCCTGAGAACATTCTTCCTTTAAAGGTTGCCTTGCGCACGCGCTCATTTTGTTCAAGAAATCCTGCCATCATATCCTCTTGAATTCCTTGCACAATCACGGCTTTTTGGCCTGAGATGCTCTCATCCATATAGGCGTTGAGCTTCCCTACCTCTTTCTGCTGGAGGTTGGTGTATTTGCGTGCCATTTTCACGATGAAAATCAGCATAAGGAAAGCCAATGGGGTGCTGGCAATGGTGATGAGAGCCAGCGTCACATTTCTCGAAAACATGACAAGAATCAGACCAATGTATAAAACAATATTGCTCATGACCTGAATCAAGCTTTCGTTAAAGGCTTGGAGGATATTATCCAAATCACTGGTAAAATGAGACAGGATATCGCCATCTTGTCGACGGTCAAAGAAAGAAACCGTCAACTGAGCAAGCTTACCAAAGAGGCCTTTGCGCATCTCGTTGGTCGATTCTGCAATCACGCGCGTCATGAGACACATGTATATTACACTAGAGATAAATAGAACCAAAACCAGCAGGCCAAGATTGACCATGATTCCTGATAGGCTTTGCCATACAAGTTCTGGATTGCCATTTTGATAAGCTTGAACTAAATTGGCTAGCTGCGTCACCGCTTGTCCAGAAAAGACTGGAAAGAGGGCTTGGGCAAAAGTCGCCAGAACAATCATCAGGATGACAACTACAAATGAGAACTTGTAGACCTTAAAATAATGCCAAAAAAATTGAACTGTCTTCATTTTACTCCTCCTTATATTATATTTAGCGCAGTTAGCTACTGCCAAAGCCCAAGTGGTATACTTGGAATAAGCCGCTGTGGATTAGTTCATTTCCTCCAATCGCTTGACAATTTCCGAAAGGATCTAACCACAGCTTTTTGTTTTAATTGGTAATGAGTTTGATAACGCATAGACGTTTTATCTCGTGTAATGAAAACATCAAACATTACAAGAGGCTCATTGACAAGGCGGAAACATGTGTCAATGACTTGATGGCTGAGTTCAACTCGATCATCACGACGGTTACTGGGATTGGGAATCGTTTAGGGGCGGTCATTTTAGCCGAGATTCGAAATATTCATGCCTTTGATAATCTTGCTCAATTACAAGCTTTCGCTGGACTGGATTCTTCTATTTATCAGTCAGGTCAGATTGATTTAGCTGGAAGAATGGTCAAACGGGGTTCCCCTCATCTGCGGTAGGTACTCATACAAGCTGCCAAAGCATGCCCTCGCTTTTCACTTGCTTTCAAGACCTATCTTAAGACTAAGTTAGAATAAGGAAAACATTACAATGTAGCCATCATCCACCTTGCAAAAAAACTTATCCGAACCCTGTTTTATATCCTAAAAAAGAGCTGCCATTTGACGAACAAAAAGTGATGTAATTTCTGAAATCAACACAGGATTACCTTTGAAAAAATGGACTTTTTCAAGGGCTTTTTGCCGTGCTCTAAAATCATCGCCAAATCATCAAATTGAAATAAGAAATAGTTTAGATAAAACTATTGACTTTTCTTATAGTTTGTCTTTCATTTCTGTGTTTCATAGATTTCACGGTAAACGGCATTGTTGGCAACCAAGTCTGCATGCGTGCCTTGACCAATCAATCGTCCTTGATTTAGAACCAAGATCTTGTCTGCATGGACAACCGAGCTAATTTTTTGAGCAATAATAATGGTTGTCGTACCCTTCAAGTCCTTATTCAAAGCTTCTTGCACCAAGCGCTCTGATTTGGCATCCAAGGCTGAGGTCGAATCATCAAAAATCAGAATACGTGGATTGCTGACAATCCCACGCGCAATCGACATCCTTTGTTTTTGTCCACCAGAGAAATTGGTTCCCCGTTCTTCAACTGGACTTTCAAAGGTTTTCTCCATACGATGAATGAATTCACTAGCCTGGGCAATATTGGCTGCGCGCTCCATTTCAAATAGAGTAGCATTTCCCTTCCCCTGTCTCAAGTTATCTGCAATCGTTCCACTAAAAAGAATGGCACGTTGGAGAACGATGGAAACTGTTTTACGCAGGGTTCCTTCACTCACTTCTCGAATATCCTTGCCACCGATTTTAATGGCCCCGTCCTGTGGATCAAAGAGACGTGGAATCAATTGAGCCAAAGTTGACTTTCCTGCACCAGTCGCTCCAACTACACCAACCATTTGACCAGGTTCAATAGTAAAGCTCACATCTTTCAGCATCGGTTCCTTGTCCATTGGATAGGTAAAGGTCACATTTTCAAAGCTAAGGCTTCCAACCAACTCTTCATCTGGGATATCCTTGAAGGTCATAGCTGGCTCTGCGTCAAGAATTTCTCGAATACGACGCATGGAAATCATGGCACGGCTGACAGAATTTCCCAAAAATCCAACCATAACAATGGTAAAGATAATCTGGCTTAGGTAATTAACAAAAGAAGCGATGGAACCAACAACAGACGGATCCGACTGAACCATTCCCGCGACCAGCCAAATAGAGAGGAAGACCGCCCCGTAACCAACCAACATCATAAAGGGTTCCACTACTGAAAAGGCATAACCAATGTAAAGGTTTTGACCAAGAAGCTCGTCTGAGACATCTGTAAACTTAGCAAATTGCTCTTTTTCTTGGACAAAGGACTTGACCACACGAACGCCACGTAAATTTTCCTTGGCAATGGCATTGATGCGCTCAAGAAGGGTTTGAAATTTAGCAAAACGAGGCCCCATCATTCCCATCATGACAGCAGTCAAACCAAAAATCAAGACTACCATGAGAACAATCACCCACCACAGAGAAGGTAAGGTTTGAACCGCTAGGATAAACGAACCGATGAACAAGAGGGGAAGTCTGAAAAGAATTTGGAAGGTCATCATGACAACGTTCTGAATCTGGTTGATATCATTTGTCATTCGAACGACTAGATTTCCCGCATTAAATTGTTCAATATCAGCATAAGAAAAGGTTTGAATTTTACGGAAGGCATCCTCCCGAAGGTCGGATGAAACTCCTTGGGCAATATAGGCTGCGAGGACAACATTGAGTCCACCAGCAACTAGACCGACTACGGCCACACCAATCAACCAAGCCCCGATACTATAAATAGCTTCATATTTCCCAGTAAGGAGGGCGTCTAATACTTCCTGCAGATAACGCGGTTGCAGAAGTGAACTAGCAACCATCAAGCCTGTCATCAGGAGCGAAGCCAAGGCCTGCCACTTGTAGGTTTTTATTTTCTGAATCAGCATACTTTCTCCTTAAAAAATAGACAAAAGGGAGCGACAATGCGTCAGCTCCTTTTCATTCTGTTTGTGTGATGTTATTCTAGCAAAAAAGTGGAGAATTGTCAAAGAAGTCTCCTTGATACAGCTAGATTAACTAGTGAGTCTTGGTTTTATAGTTTCTGTTTTAACTCTACTAAGACATTCATAACCTGCATAGGTGTCATATTATACACATCCAGTTTAGCTAATTCTGCTAGGATAGGATGCTCTTCTGCCCTATCAAAGAGTGAAATCTGTTCAGTGACAGCACTAGTTTGTCTCATGGGAGGAGGACTCTCTGTTCCTTGATTCTCTAGCTGAGTCAAAATCTTATCCGCCCTTGCTAAAAGGTCTGCTGGCAAGCCAGCAATCTTGGCAACATGGATACCGTAGGATTTATCAGCTGGTCCCGGTTCAATCTTGTGAAGGAAGGTGACCTGCCCATCCTGCTCCAAAGTTGCCACGTGGACATTGACCAAGTGTTGTAAACTAGACTCCAGACTAGTCAACTCATGGTAGTGGGTCGCAAAGAGGGTCTTAGCTCCGATGTGCTCATGGATATATTCGATGATGGACTGAGCAAGAGCCATCCCGTCATAAGTTGCAGTTCCACGTCCCAATTCATCAAAGAGAATGAGAGAGTTCTTGGTCGCATGCGAAATGGCATTATTGGCCTCCATCATCTCCACCATAAAGGTTGACTGACCCGAAACCAAGTCATCTGCTGCTCCGATACGGGTAAAAATCGCATCAAAAATCGGTAAATGGGCGCTTTCAGCAGGAACATAGGAACCCAGCTGGGCCATAACCGCCGTCATGGCTAACTGACGCATATAGGTAGACTTCCCACTCATGTTTGGCCCTGTAACCAGTTGAATACTGGTATCTTCTGCCATCTGAATCGTATTTGGAATATAGGTCTGAGCCCCCATAACCTTTTCAACGACAGCATGGCGCCCTTTCCGGATATCAATTTGTGAATCGTCACCAAACTCAGGTCGAATCAAATGCTGGGTTTCAGCCACAACCGCCAGACTCTGTAAGACATCAACCGTCGCAATTCCTTGGGCTAGAGCTTGTAAACGCTGGATGTACTTGCCGACCTCTTCACGAATGCGCATAAATATTTCGTATTCGAGGTTGGCTGACTTCTCACGCGCCTCAAGCATATCTCCCTCGATACGGGCTAATTCTTCGGTTCCAAAGCGTTCTGAGTTTTTCAGCGTCGCCTTGCGGAAAAAGTGGGCTGGCACATTTCCTAGTTGCGAATTGGTCACATGAAAATAGTAGCCATCCTTTTTATTGTAGTCAATCTTGAGCGTGCTGATACCAGAGTTTTCTCGCTCCTTAGCCTCAATCTCAGCAATCCAGCTAGTCCCTTCTCTGAGAACGCAACGATACTTGTCTAAAGTCTCATCAAATCCAGTCCGGATAATTCCCCCATCTGTAATCACATGAGGAGCTTCAGGAGCAATCGCTGCGCTAATCAAACTCTCCAACTCAGGGATTGCATCCAGTTGTGCGATGAGATAGGCTAGAGTAGGTTGCTCCATCCCTTCTAAAATCGCACGAATCCGTGGCACACTAGACAAGGTAGTCGCCAACTGCAAGAGATCCTTTGGATTGGTTTTGCCAAAAGAAACACGACTAGCCAAGCGCTCAATGTCATAAACACCCTTGAGACTGTCTGTCAAGTCACTACGCTCAAAGAAATGGTCGAGAAAGACCTGCACTACTTCTTGACGTTGGACGATTCGTTCCTTATCAATCAAGGGGCGATGAATCCAAGAACGCAAGAGACGCATCCCCATAGCCGTTTTGGTTTCATCCAAAAGCCAGAAAAGACTGCCTTGTTTCTTACCTGAGCGAGCATTCTCAACCAAATCCAGACTAGCCTTGGTCGCATAATCCATCTGCAAGAAATCCTTAATTTCGTAGCGGATAACAGGTTTGAGGTGGTTCAATTCCCTCATCTGAGTCCGATGAACATACTGGAGCAGCTTACTAGATGCCGTTTGCTCCACCGTTGCCAATCGCAAATCCAATAAATGAAGGTCTTCAAAGCTTTCTTTTTCATAAGAGAGTACCAGATTCATCTGGCGGCTGAGGATTTGTTCTTCTTCCTCAGACAAGTCATAACCCAACACCACTTCTCGAGCCTTGAGGTTACGGATTTCCCCACAAACCAGCGTGAAATCCAAAAGACCTGTCACATAAAAGTCACCCGTCACCAAATCCATATAAGCTAGGCCAAATTGATTGCCTTCGCGGTCTATGGAAACCAAAAAATTATTCTGACTGTCCGGCTTACTGCTATCGACCACTGTCCCTGGCGTAATGACCTGAACAACCTCTCGTTTAACAACCCCAACTGCTTGTTTAGGATCTTCCATCTGCTCTGCGATAGCCACCTTATAACCCTGCTCAATCAAGACATCGATATACTGTTGGGCAGAATGATAGGGAACACCCGCCATAGGGATCGGATTGTCGGCATTCTTGTTGCGACTCGTTAAGGAAATTTCCAGAATCTGCGCAGCATTGACCGCATCCTCATAAAATAATTCATAAAAATCACCCATCCGAAAGAGCAAAAAAGCATCTGGATATTGCTTTTTAATATCCACATACTGTTGCATGCCGGGTGATAACTTTTCTATCGCCATTTTCTGTCTCTCCTTTTCAAAAATAAGTCTTGAGAGCAACTCCCAAGACCTTACTTATCTTTCATCAAATCTAGCAAACGATCTTCCATGAGTTTGGCAACGTGCTGATCTCGACAAATAACCAATAAGGTATTGGCACCAGCAACTGTTCCTAAAATCCATTCATCCTTGTTTACATCTACAATATTTGCCAAAACAGAGGCTTCTCCCAATTTGGTATGAAGCACCAAGGTAAACTCTGCTCTTGCAACACCTTCTAAATGATGAGACAAAAATTCCACCAAATCAATCTTTTCTGTCTCATTTACTAGTACATAATACACCATATCATTTTTCTTGACCTTGGTCAAGCCGATTTCGCGCAAATCACGAGACAAGGTTGTCTGCGTCACACAAACATTGTGCGCCTCCAACCGATCTTGAATTTCTTTTTGTGTACTTAATTTCTCCTCAGTAATCATTTTTTTTATTAACTGATGACGATCTCTTTTTCTCATAAAATCCTCTTGCGTGCATATTTATAACTATATTTATAACCATATTATACCAAAAAAACAGGAGATTTCAAAAATTTTTTCTTCTTTCTTTAAAATTGTGATAAAATAGTAGAAAAGTCCAAAAAGGAGCTCTTAATGAATACAAAAGAATTGATTGCTAGCGAATTATCTAGCATCATTGATAGCCTGGACCAAGAGGCTATTTTAAAGTTACTGGAAACCCCTAAAAACTCAGAAATGGGAGACATTGCTTTCCCTGCTTTTTCTCTTGCAAAAGTCGAACGTAAAGCACCACAAATGATTGCGGCTGAACTGGCTGAAAAAATGAACAGCCAAGCCTTTGAAAAAGTTGTCGCAACAGGACCTTACGTTAACTTTTTCCTTGATAAATCTGCCATTTCTGCTCAAGTATTGCAAGCTGTTACCACTGAAAAAGAACACTATGCTGACCAAAATATTGGCAAACAAGAAAATGTTGTTATCGACATGTCTAGTCCGAATATCGCTAAACCATTTTCTATTGGCCACCTGCGTTCAACTGTTATCGGAGATAGCTTGTCACATATTTTCCAAAAAATCGGTTATCAAACGGTCAAGGTCAACCATTTGGGAGACTGGGGTAAACAATTTGGGATGTTGATTGTTGCCTACAAAAAATGGGGCGACGAAGAAGCTGTAAAAGCTCATCCAATCGATGAACTCCTTAAACTCTATGTCCGCATCAACGCTGAAGCTGAAAATGACCCTAGCTTGGATGAAGAAGCGCGCGAATGGTTCCGTAAACTTGAAAATGGAGATGAGGAAGCTCTCGCTCTTTGGCAATGGTTCCGCGATGAAAGTTTAGTGGAATTTAACCGCCTTTACAATGAATTGAAGGTTGAATTTGACAGCTATAACGGAGAAGCCTTCTACAATGATAAGATGGATGCAGTTGTAGACATTCTTTCTGAAAAAGGACTACTTCTTGAATCAGAAGGTGCCCAAGTTGTGAATCTTGAGAAATATGGAATTGAACATCCAGCCCTCATCAAGAAGTCTGATGGTGCAACTCTCTATATCACACGTGACTTGGCTGCAGCCCTCTACCGTAAAAACGAATACCAATTTGCTAAATCTATCTATGTCGTTGGTCAAGAACAATCTGCCCACTTTAAACAGCTCAAAGCTGTCTTGCAAGAGATGGGCTACGATTGGAGTGACGACATTACCCACGTTCCTTTTGGTCTGGTTACAAAAGAAGGGAAGAAGCTCTCTACTCGTAAAGGGAATGTCATCTTGCTAGAGCCTACTGTTGCAGAGGCTGTTAGCCGTGCCAAGGTCCAAATCGAGGCTAAAAATCCTGAACTAGAAAACAAAGACCAAGTAGCACATGCTGTTGGGGTTGGAGCCATTAAATTCTATGACCTCAAAACCGACCGTACAAATGGATACGACTTCGACCTAGAAGCTATGGTATCCTTCGAGGGTGAAACTGGACCTTACGTTCAATATGCCTACGCTCGTATCCAATCTATCTTACGCAAAGCCGATTTCAAACCAGAAACAGCTGGCAACTATAGCTTGAATGATACTGAAAGCTGGGAAATCATTAAACTCATTCAAGACTTCCCACGTATTATCAACCGTGCGGCAGATAACTTTGAACCTTCTATCATTGCTAAATTTGCAATTAGCCTGGCTCAATCCTTTAACAAATACTATGCACATACACGTATCTTGGATGAAAGCCCAGAACGCGACAGCCGTCTAGCCCTCAGCTACGCAACCGCAGTCGTTCTCAAAGAAGCCCTTCGCTTGCTTGGAGTAGAAGCGCCAGAGAAGATGTAAATCGCCAAAGTTACTTGATTGCAAAGCAATCTAAGTAACTAACGCCAAATCCTATTCGGACTTTGGCTAGGCGCTTCACTAGTTTTAGGACATAAATATGATCGATTTATGTCCTAAAACGTCGTAATCTTAAAGTTATTGGAACTAAAGTTCCTAATTGTTAGACGCTAGCCGCTTATATGCGAACTAGCTAACTGCTTCACTAGTCATGACCCCTAAATATAATCGATTTAGAGGCCATGACGTCGTAACCAGAGACACTTGCCTAAACGCTTCACTAATTCACCTAACCAAATAATAGACTTCCTGCAAAACTAGAATCCTAGTTCATGATTGATAATACCAGCAAT
>ERZ1023497.321-NODE-321-length-14320-cov-84.451455_pt1 | contig 14320 bp, 15 predicted proteins | sample MGYA00380543_ERZ1023497 | MGnify/ENA primary metagenome ERZ1023497 (study PRJEB33173, sample SAMEA4830384) | metagenome | study: EMG produced TPA metagenomics assembly of the PRJEB25223 data set... | reverse complement strand
TTAAATAGGAGGTTATTAGTTGAATATTTTACAATTTGAAGACTACTTAAAAATATATACAGCATCTTTTAATCAAGTAGATTTGCGCACTTTGAACCACTATATCGAAAGATTCATGTACACTGTACCTTTTGAAAATATTAGCGTTCAAAATAAAGAAACGATTTCAGTGAACATTGATGATTTATTTAACAAAATTGTTCATCGCCATCGTGGTGGATTTTGCTATGAATTAAATACGATTTTTCAATATTATTTAAAAGAAAAAGGATTTAACGTTGATCGTGTGTCAGGAACGATTCATACACCAGATGATAATTGGAGTAGAGACGGTTCACATATGTCGACAATCGTACATTTAGATCAACCTTATATTGCAGATGTAGGATTTGGTGATTTACCAACAAAAGCTATTCCGATCTCTGAACAAGACAATATTCAAGTCATTCATGATGTTAACGGTCATTATCGTGCTATTTTAGACGAAGATAGTGTCATTCACCTTCAAAAGCAGTTAGATGACCAATCATGGCGCACATCTTATTTAACAAATGAAATATGTAGACCGTGGGACTTCTTTATAGAACATTTGGATTACAATGTACATCATCCTGATTCAATATTCGTACAGAAACTTATTATTACAATGGCTAAAGAATATGGTAGAGTAAGCATGTCTTATGATCATTTAACCATTACGTCTAAAAATCATAAACAAAAAGAAAGTTTCAAACGTGATCAATATAAAACCATATTAGAAAAATATTTCGGAATAGATGAAACAATTCATACGTTGGAAAGTTGAGGTTTTAAGTGTGATATCAAATAGTGAATTACAGGAACTAGATTTATTTGATTTAATAAGTGAGCGCCATGGACTTGTACGTTCAAAAATAGAAAACATGTGGAACGAAACACATGACATGCATATTTCAGGATCTGAATGGTACATTATGGCTAAAATTTATAAACATAAAAGAACGATGGCATATATTAACAAGCACGTTAATATCTCTAGACAAGCTGTTCATAAATTTGTAAAACAATTAAACGACAAAGGCCTTGTCGATATACAAGATGTTGAAGGCAACAAGAAAGAAAAGTCCATACAATTAACTGCTCTCGGAGAATCTTGTTATCTTGAAAGTAAACAACATAAAGCGTTGTTAGAACAGCAAATTATAGAATCAATTGGTGAGGAAAACGTTCATAAATTAATAGAAATTATGAAAATGGATTGGAAAATAGAATAACTTTTCGTAAACCTAGTTGACAATATAACGAAATTTCTGCTAAAGTAAATGAGTTATTATTTTAATAATAATACTATTAATTCAAACTATGCTTTTGCTAGTTGCATACGCTCTCAGCAAAATATTAATACACATTAATAGTGTATTCACTAGTAGAAGGAGATTAAATAATTTATGATCAAAGCAGAAGTAGAAGTTAAAAGTCCAAAAGCAATGGCTTTAATATTAATGTTAGGTGCATTTATAGGCTTATTTGGAGAAACAGCATTAAACATGGGTTTAACAAATGTTATGGAAGATTATCATATAAGTGCAACATTAGCTCAATGGTTAACAACTGGTTATCTATTAGTCCTTGCTATACTCGTACCAATTTCCGCCTATTTAACACGTTGGTTTACAACACGTCAGCTTGTTTTAGGTGGATTTATTATTTCATTGATTGGTACTTTGTTTGCAGCCTATTCACCTATCTTTGCCATATTGATGATTGGGCGACTCATTCAAGCTATTGGAACAGGTATTATCCTCCCTGTTATGATGACCGTTATGCTCACAATATTCCCAATCAATAAACGTGGTATCGTAATGGGTATAATGGGGTTAGTTATTACGCTAGCACCAGCTATCGGACCAACGCTTTCTGGGATTATTATTTCAACATTAAGTTGGCATTTTATTTTTTGGTTTAGCGCATTATTTTATATCATTTTATCCATTTTCGCATACACTAAAATTAATAATGTCTCAGAAATTACGAAACCAAAAATCGACTTTATCTCTATCATTTTATCTACCCTTGGATTTGCAGGATTAATTTACGCATTAAGTACGATGGCAGAAGTTTCAATCAGTTCTCCTGTAATATGGTTACCACTTATCGTTGCGGTAATAGCGTTAATACTTTTCTGTATGAGACAATTAAATATGAAAGAACCTATGCTAAATCTATCGGTCTTTAAACATCCAATGTTTACGTTAGGTGTCATAATGATTTTCTTATTAATGTTGATTATATTATCAACAGCTATTTTATTACCTATTTATTTAAAAGGCAGCCTACTTTTATCAGCTGCACTTGCTGGTTTAGTTCTATTACCAGGAAATGCAACAAACTTTGTATTATCTCCAATTATCGGAACAATGTTTGATAAATACGGCGCAAGATATTTTGGTATATCTGGATTTTTATTAATATTAATTTCGAGTATTGGATTTACAATCGTACTCTCATCATCAACACCTGTCTGGGTAATCATTTGCTTATTCATTGTCCTATTTCTAGGTGTAACGATGGTCATGATGCCCGCTCAAACGAATGGTCTTAACCAACTACCGCCAAACTTGTACGCAGATGGTTCAGCCGCTATGAATACATTAATGCAAGTTGCAGGTTCTGCTGGTACCGCACTAGCTATAACACTGTATACTATCGGACAACAACAAGTAACAGGTAGCTCAAGTGATTTAAATGGAAGAGAAATAATCGCACATGCTGTACAATTTGTATTTTATTTTATAAGTACAGTTGCAGCATTAGGACTCATAACATCATTATTTGTTAAAAGCAAACATTAAAAAAAGCCGCAGACGTCATAAACGTCTTCGGCTTTCTACATATATTATATTAATCTGTTTTTATTTTACCTTTTTGTAATTCTTGTTCTGTCCACCATAATGCATCTTCAGGATTCTTAACAACATGTTCGAAATCTTTTTTAGAAGATACTGTTGGATAAGATCCTTTTAATGCTTTACCTGATGTTGTTTCAAACAAGAATAATATCGTTACAAATCCTATAACACTTACAGCTGTTAAATAATAAGCTGGTGCTAATGGATTTTGTGTGACATGCACTAACCATGTTGAAACTAATGGTGTTGTACCACCAAATATTGAAACAGATACATTAAATGTAACTGCTAATGTACGGTAACGAACATCTGTATAGAAAATACTTGGTAATAAACTTGGCATTGCACCTTCATATGTTGATAAGAAGAAGCCAAGAATAAAGATACCTAATGAAATAAACATTAATTGGTTAAGTCCTATGAAATAGAACCCTAGCATTGAAAATGCTGTTAAACCAAATGTACCGAATAACACAACTTTTTTGTTACCGATTTTGTCACTTAAACGACCAAATATAAATGCTAATGGCACCATAATAACCATAACACTTGTAATAAGGATGGTACTAACTGTTGTTGAAATACCAATTACTTCGTCCAAGTATGACGGCATATATGAAAGTAACATGTAGTTTGTAATATTAAAGAACGCAACTGCTATAAAGCAAACGATAATATCTTTTTTATGATTTTGAATAATTGAAATGAATGGTTCTGGTTTTTCATCATTATCAGAAATATCATTTTCAAAAATTGGTGTTTCATCTAAATGTCTTCTTAAATAAAGTCCAACTAAACCAAGTGGTGCGCCTAGGATAAATGGAATTCTCCAACCCCATGCTTGCATTTGTGCATCTGATAAACCAATAAATAATCCACTTGCTAATAACGAAGCTAAAATATAGCCACCTAAAGTACCAATTTCTAATCCACTACCTAAAGCACTTCTTCTATTGTCTGGAGAAGATTCTGCAATATATACCATTGCACCTGCATATTCCCCACCAGTTGAGAACCCTTGAATAATTCTCGCTATTAGTAATAAGACTGGTGCCCAAATACCTATTTGATCATAAGTAGGCAATAATCCAATTAATAACGTTGAAGCTGCCATCAATACGATAGTAGTCGTAAGAACAGTTTTTCGGCCAAGTTTATCGCCGATTTTACCAAATATAATACCACCAAGTGGTCTCATTAAGAACGCAATTGCAAATGTAGCAAAAGTAAATACTAATTTCAGTTCATCATTTTCAACTGATGTAAAGAAATTCTTACTAATGATAATTGCTAAATAAGAATAAAGACCAAAGTCAAACCATTCCATAGCATTACCAATACCTGTAGCATAAACACTTTTTTTAGTTTGTTTCATATCTACAACATTTATTTTATTCTTGTTGAATTTCATGTTTTTATAAACACCCTTTCAATATAGTTATGTATACTACCATATTGAAAAATAAGCACAACTGTAATTTTATACTTTGTTGAGCGTTCACTTTTGTGAAAAGCACCACAAACACATAAGCTTAGTAGCCTTATAAGTGGTCGACCAATTTTGTAATATTACTCATATTTCTTAGATAATTTTATAAAAAAACAGAAAAAAACTTATTTCAAAGCTTTTTTCTGTTCAAGTTATTTTAAATGATTTCAATCTTTGAACCGACTTGAAGTGAAACAAGTGGTTTGTCTTCTAAATATAATGATCCAGATTGTTCTGCATTTATACTTCCATCAAATTTTAAAGTAATATGCCCTAAATCATTTAAATTTTTATTTACTGCAGAACCGACTTTTGTAATTCCATATTCTGTTCCATCAATAACTAATTTGTTTGATTCAGTAATCTCATTTTCAACTCGATTAATATCAATAATGTAACAAAAATCTACTAATTCATCTGGTGCGTTATCACCGAATAATATAATCATCTTTTCTGCTTCAAATGCATTAGCATCTTTTCCTATTTTTTTAATCTCTGTTTGATACATATCATTTACTCTCCTTAATTATTTATATAAACCGAAGCTTGCTAACCAGGCGACGAACACCCTAGGTACACCGTTTAAGAATCTTGAATATAGAACAGATGGCACACCAACTTCAATCGTTTTAGTTTCTGCTTCTGCTAAACCTAAACCAACCGGAATAAAGTCTGCAGCATTTTGTGTATTTATTGCAAATAATGCTGGTAATGCTAAATGAGGAGGAATGTTACCTTTACCAATTTCAACACCAATAAGTGTTCCTAATACTTGGCCGATAACGCCACCAGGTCCTAATAATGGACTTAAGAATGGCAATGAACATATAAGCCCAATAGCTAATAATCCCCAAATATTACTTGCTAATGGTGACATGAATTTAGCAAATAAATCTCCAATTCCTGATCCTTGAATAATACCAATTAGCAATGCAACAAATCCCATAAATGGAATGATTGTATGCAACATCGTTTCTACTGCATCACGAGCAGCTTGGTAGAAAGTATTGATTACTTTACCTGCACCTAAACCTATTTTAGTTAAAAGTGATTTATTCTCTTGCTCTGCTCTTGTTTCCATAATTTTTTTATTCTTAGAATAAGTCGATTTTTCTTCTGAAGTATCTGCAGAATTGTTAGAGTCAGTATCATTACCAGTAGAATTATTTTCTCCAGCTACTGTCACTTGATCAACATCGACATTAGAAACATAAATTTCTTCAGTAATATATTGTCTTAATGGACCACTTTTACCAGTTGCCATTATATTTACTGTAGGGATACCTTTTTGAGGATATATACCACATCTCAAAGTTCCACCACAATCAATAACAGCAACCATGATTTCATCTTCAGGTACTGATGTTTCAAAACCATTAACTGGTGTTCCTCCAGTTATTTCACAAATTTTATCAACGATATCTGGTTTATGACCACCAGTAACATACATAACTTTATCTTTTTTACCTTCAATACCTATTTCTAATGGTCCACCAAATCCACCTGAACCTTTTACAACTTTAGCTTTTTGACTCATTTTATGTCACCTCACCCTTCAAGTTTAACTTCAGTACTTAATTTAACTTTTTGTTGTTTCTCAACATAACTTGTTGTAAAGTCTGTTACCCATCCACCAATAAAGTTCATAACAAGACCAACTAGTAAATATCTAACTGCTAAATCTGTCATTGGTAATCCCAACTGTTGAATACCATTTGCAATCCCCATAAAAATAAATAACTCTGCTGGGTTTATATGTGGGAAAATACCATTACTTGTATGTGCAAATTGTGCAGCTGAAGCAAAATAACTTGGTTTATATTTTTCAGGCATAAATCTACCGAGCGAATGTACCATTGGATTTGCTAACATAAACGATCCTAGGAATGGTAATACCAAATATCTTAATAATGGGTTTTTGGATGATTTTTGAGCAATAATATTAATGCGGTGCTCCCCGATTAATTGAATTAAAGTATTCATTGCAATTAATAACATCAGAACGAGTGGTACAATTGTTGTCATCCAGTCTATAAATGTATCTGCACCTGTTTGAAATAACTTAATAAATCCTTCAGCTAACTTAACTACGAAGTCCATGTTGATTTACTCCCTTCTTTTTTAAACATTCCATTTATTTTTTTAACAGCCTTCATCATAGGAGACGGAATCTTCTCAATTTCTCCTCCTGATTGAATGACGTTAAACGTATGTTGTGCGTCCAATATTGCTTTAATTAACAACTTGTTATATTTTTTCAAGTCTGTATCTCTTAATTTATTGATTTTATAACCATCTAAACCTTTTAATTTTTTAAATTTAGAAAATACGGTTACCCCTTGCATATATCTCGCTTCTTCTATTTCATTTCGATTATTTATTTGTAGTAAAACGAGTGTCCCAGCTTTAAAAATTGCTGGTCTTCTACCTATTGCTACACGTCCATTTTCACGCATGATCGTATAATGCTTTGTAAAATTTTTAATTTGAAGTAGTCCTAATAAATACTGAATTACAAATCCAACAGCTAACATGATAATCAATATAATAAAAAACATAACTAACCTCCGATTTCTTTATTTAGTATATGTGCAAGCGATATATAATCCGTATCACGATTGATTTTTTCAATGATATAACTGTTAGCTGTAATTGCTAATATTTCTTCATATAACCGAATTAGTACCGCTTCATTACCTTCGTTTTCTGGTGTTGCTACCATTACAATAATTTTTACATTTTCATAATCTAATAGAGGTTCATCTAATATACAAAACTTCACCCATATATCATTTAGACTGTGGCTAGTATGAGGGAAGCCTAATAAACCAGTTATAGTAGATTTATTATCTTCTCTTTCTAGGATTCTATTCGAAAAGCTAAAATCTACTTTCTCTTCATCAATCATTTCAAGTGATAAATAGCGAATGACATCTTTGTAGTTCATTCTTTTACTAATATGATAAACATCAGACTCGTTTATAAAATCAACTAAAATACTATTATTAAATAATTGGCGATTATTAACATCTTTATATATTAGAAACTGCTCTATCTTAAGTTTCAAAGCTTGCTCATCTAAAATATTATCTACATAAATAATTTTATTAAATAATCTATTACTTTTTATTGTTGAAACTATCAAATCAAACTGATCTATATCATTCAATTGAATTTGATTTTCATTTATTACTTTCACTTGAATATCTTTACCAAAAATTCTTTCTAATTGAACTGTGACCAATTTCCCACTACTTAATCCCTGATCTGTTATAAATGCAATCGTCTTTATTTCTTTTAACTTTTGTTCTAATTGTTGCAAGTAAACACTAAAATAAATTGATAAAAATCCAAGTTCATTTAAAGGAACTTCTATATCTAATTCTTTTTCAATATTTTCTGCAAGTACCTTTGATAATTCATAAGCAAATGGATATCTCGTTCTAACCTCATCTATTAAATCATTATGAATATTAATCTCGAATATGAGTCTATTAATAAGATATTTAATATGAAGTTTTATATCATTACTGAACAGTTGCTCATCTATTTTTATAGTGTAGTAAAAGTTAATGTCTTTAATAGTATTTTCAATAATACTATTAAGTATTGTCTGATCTTGTTCATTTATCATTTCATCAATAATTGAAGCTCTCCTACCTATAATTTGAAAAACGATTAGTAAAATTTCTAAATTTGGAAATACAACTTCATAATGCTTCTCAATATAATCCTTTATATCACTAACAACTTTGAAGTCTTCCGAATCATAAACTCTCTCGTCTATTTGAACATTTTGTTGAATATTAAATCCTTCGTCTAACCTAGTTAATATGACCTGTGTAGAAAGTCTTAATCTTCTATAACTAGTAGCGTCTAAGTTAAACTTAACTTGAATATTTTTTAAAGTTTCATTTATATGGTCAGGTAATATAGCACTTTTATATTGATTTGGAAAACATTCAATCAATACTTTCCTTATTTCAATTTCAGTACCTTCGATTCTGAGTCCTACATTTTGAGTACCTTTAATTTCAACTTTGTAATTTTTTAATATATTTTTTATTTCTATCAAAGTATTATTAACGATACTTTTACTCAAATACAGCTCTTCAGCAATATCATCGATTGTGCAAATACCATTATTCAATAAATAATTAAAAACACTTTCCTCTCTAGCTTCTACTTCATGAATGCTTTTATTTATATTATTTTTTAGTTTTTGTAAAATATTAAAGAATACTGATTCATCTAATACAATCATCGATATTTCATGGTGATCTTTAATAATACTAATTGAGCCACCAAAATGTGTAAGTAATTGACTAATATAGTTAGATAAAGTTCTTTGAGATATAGAAATTTGGTGGGCAAGTTTATCAGTTGATATATGTTCTTTCTGCAATACTTCTATTACTAATAAATGTTTTTTATTCAACAACATAACTTCCCCACCTTTCTATCTCTTAATTTAACCTCTTGATTTACCACCAGAAATGTTAATTGTTGTTCCCGTAATATAGCTCGATTTATCTGAGCTTAAATAACAAACTAAGTCAGCTACTTCTTTTAATTCTCCAACTCTTCTTAATGGTATAGATTTTGAATAATCACCATTAAGCTTATCGACAGTTGTATTTCTACTATAAGCTAATGCTTCCTCATATTGTTTAGTTCGTAATCCAGTTTCTTCTAATATTCCTGGAGCAATTGCTACAACTTTAATATTATATTTACCTAATTCTTTAGCCCAACTTCTTGTAAATCCGATTAATGCGGCTTTTGTAGCAGAATATATACTTTGACCTTCTGAGCCTTCTTGACCAGCTTCACTCGCAATATTAACAATAATACCTTTATTATTTTTGACGAATTGTCTACCTACTTCTTGGCTAAATAATATGGGTCCTTTTAAATTCACACCAAACATTAAATCTAAATCTTTCATATTTATTTCGTATTCTGGTTTTTCACCTTTAACATCCACTAATAATCTAGGTAAGTTTATGCCTGCATTATTAACGAGTACATCAATTTGAGATTGCTCTTCTAAAATTTGACTAACTGTACTTTGAACCGCTTCTTCATCTGTAACATCTGTTTGAATAAAATGATAACGTTCATTATCAATTGGATTATCTTTTAAATCTACATTATATACAATTGCACCATTTTCTAATAGAGAATTCACAATCTGTCTACCGATTCCAGATGTTCCACCTGTAACAATTATGACTTTACGTTCTATCTCTAACCAATTATTAGACATGTCTTTTTCCTCCTATGTAATTTGTAAATTCATTATAGTATTAAACGCTTACATAATTAATTTAGATTTTTATGCATAAACTTGAAAACGTTAAAATAATAGAAATCTCGTTAACTCATAGCGAAGCATTTTACACAGATTTACATTCCAAAAAGCGTTATAATACTTATAAAGAATCACAATTGGAGGTTTTGTAAATGAAACGATTTGATATGTTGATTATTGGTTTTGGTAAGGCTGGTAAGACACTTGCTAAAGATTTTGCAGGGCAAGGTCAGAAGGTCGCGGTTATTGAACAAGATTCAAATATGTATGGCGGAACTTGTATAAATGTTGGTTGTATTCCGAGTAAGACATTGCTCCACGAAAGTCTGGAACATCATTCATTTTCCGAAGCAATGGATCGTAAGAAAGATGTTGTTGCCGCTTTAAATAAGAAGAATTTCAACAACCTTAATTCTGATGACAATATTGAAGTATACACTTATAAAGCGCATTTTAAAGATAATCATACGGTATTACTTTTAAATGATCAGAATGAAACGGTTGAGACGATTCAAGCAGATAAGATTGTGATTAATACGGGTACGCGTTCAAATATTCCAGAAATAGAAGGTATTGAGACTACTGAAAATATTTATGATTCTAAAGGCATAATGTCATTAGATTACTTACCTGAAACGCTTGTCATTATTGGTGCTGGTTATATAGCATTAGAATTCGCGACAATCTTTTCAAAATTAGGCAGTAAAATTAAAATCGTACATCCTCGTAAGCATGTATTAGTAACTGAAGATAAAGACATTGCTTCTCTTATTTATGACGAAATCATTAGTCATGATATTGAATTTATTGATGAAGCTGAAGTAACTGCCTTTTCTACTAAAGATAATCGTCCTGTTGTGCATACTTCTCAAGGTGATATAACAGGTCATGCGGTATTACTTGCGACTGGTCGTGTGCCTAATACTGATTTAGCTTTAGAAAATACAAATATTGAACTTGGAGATAAAGGTGAAATTAAAGTTAATGAACATCTACAAACTTCTGTAGACCATATTTATGCTGTCGGAGATGTTAAAGGTGGTCCTCAATTTACTTACATTTCATTAGACGATTACCGTATTGTTAAAGACCATTTAGTTGGCAAACAGCACCGCACAACAGAAAATAGAGGATATGTGCCTTACACAGTATTTCTAGATCCTCCCCTTTCAAGAATTGGCTACACTGCAAGTAAAGCTAAGAAAAATGGTCACAATATTTTAGAAGGTCAAGTTGAAGTGAAGAATATCCCTCGTCATAAAATCAATCATGATGACAGAGGTTTATTTAAAGTTGTTGTAGATGCTGATAGTAAACTCATTTTAGGTGCAAGTCTTTATGGTAAAGAATCTGAAGAATTGATTAACATTCTGAAACTTGCAATGGATCAACAAATTCCATATACCGTTTTAAGAGACAACATTTATACGCACCCTACAATGGCTGAATCATTTAACGATTTATTTAATATTTAAATTTAGTCAAAATAGGTCAAATTATTTGAAATCAAAATCTTACTCGTTCACAATAGTAGTATCAATCATTATAGGAGTGATTTCATGTCTGAAGAAAAACATAACGAAAAAGATATACTTACAGAAAAGTTATTAGAAACACGTACGGTTATTATTACCGGGGAAATCAATGATAAAGTCGCAAAAGAAGTCGGCAATCAGCTACTACTATTAGAAGCAATGAGTGATGAACCTATTAATCTATTTATTTCAAGTCAAGGCGGTCATGTAGATTCAGGTTATTACATTCATGATATGATTAATTTCGTTAAACCAGAAGTTAATATTATTGGCTCTGGTTGGGTAGTAAGTGCAGGTGTTATTATTTATTTAGCTGGTAAAAAAGAAAATCGCTACAGTTTACCTAATACAAGATTCATGATTCATCAGCCTTCTGGCGGTGTACAAGGTCAATCTGTTGAAATGGAAATCACAGCTAAAGAAATTATTCGTACAAGACATAAAATTAATGAATTAATCGCAAGAGAAACTGGCCAAGATATTGAAAAAGTAGAAAAAGACACTGGCCGTGACTACTGGTTAAGCACTCAAGAAGCAAAAGACTATGGGTTTATCAATAAAATCATTAAATCTCGCGATGAAATAAAATAAAGAAATATGAAAGGCAGGGGCTACGATAGCCCCTGCCTTTTCTATGTTTATATAATGTGAACGGATTGTATTGGGTGGATAACTGCACGATATCTCTCGGTCTTCGTGCAGTTGAGCCTTATTTTGTACCCTAGCGCACGATATCTCTCGGTCTTCGTGCGTTATGCCTCCATTTTGTACCTTATCGCACGATATCTCTCAGTCTTCGTGCGTTATGCCTCCATTTTGTACCTTATCGCACTATATTTTTTAGTCTTCGTGCGCACAATCCAGTACAACATCAACCATCTACCGATTATATTCATCTCATGATTATTTTCTTCTATATTACTTAATATTCTCATCTATCATACGTTTCATAATAGACAATGGTCCAGTTGATGCGATTGTTGAGACATAATTTACGAGTTCATCTACGGATACTCTATATTCATCTGATACCCAATATTTGATCATCGACATCAATGAACCAATTACATAGCTTAGGTAATAATTTTCTCGAATGCCATACACATGGTCCTTCTCACCTATTAAATGTTTTAAATTACTTCTCACTATTTCTGCTAATTGTTCTTCTATTTGACTTTTACGTTCTAAGTTGAGAATCACTTGATAAAATTCTATATTATGCTCAATATGTGTAATGACATTTTTAATGATTTTATTCGCAAAGTCTTCAATAAAACGATCACTCGTCTTAGTGGATAAATCCATCTTTCTAATATCTACAAATCCTTTAATTTTCTCTATTTGTTCATTTTCCATTTCATCTAACAATGCATATTTATCTTCATAATTTAAATAAAAGGTTCCTCTATTAACATCTGCTAAATCTGAAATTTGTTGTATCGTAATACGATCAAGGTTATTTTCTTTTAATAACTGGATAAATGCTTGTTTAATTGCTCTTTTACTTTTTCTTACGCGTCGATCTTCTGCCATTTTTAACTATTCTCCTTATTTTAATGAACAATTTTCATGTATTTGTTGATTAATAAACGTATCGTAAGCAATTGACGATTGTAACTATCTTAAATTCTATTATAATAAACAATGTTATTAATAATCAACACAATGTTCATTAATCAAGGAGGAAAAAATATGAATATTTTCAAAAAGAAACTTTTTTGGATGACACCTATTCTAGTAATCGTCATACTTTTATTATTAGCGATTGCTTTTATTCCAGCATATAATCCAGAACCAAAATCAGTACCAATTGCGATTGTGAACCAAGATAAAGGTACAACAATGCAAGACAAAGATGTCAATATCGGAAAAACTTTTGCAGATAAAATTAAAGACAATAAAGATTTATCAGACAAAGTTGAATGGGTAGATGTAGATAGTAAGAAAGATTTAAAACAAGGCTTCAAAGACAACAAATATTATGGAGCATTAATTTTAGATGAAAATCTTTCAAAATATTCTATGAGTAAAGTTCAAAAGACAGTTCAAGACGCAAAAATTAAAGAAATGCAGTCACAAATGAAAGAAAAAATTGAAAGTGGACAAATTCCACCTGAACAAGCTAAAAAAATGCAAGAACAAAACAAAGTTGAACCTGTTAAAGTTAAGCAAGGACAAGTTGAAATCATTATTAACGAAGGTGCAAGCATGCAAGGTGCACAACTCGCGAATACAATGTTAACGACTATCGGCGATCAACTAAATACACAAATTTCTAAACAAGGTATCCAAACTTTAGATAAAATGAATGTCGACGTTTCAGCTTCAGATATTCAAGGTATCACAAATCCAATTAAAGTAGATAAAACAAACATGAACGCTGTTAAATCACATCAAGGTAACGGAAACTTACCATTCTTAATGTTCACACCAGTATGGTTAGCATCATTAGTTGGCTCAGTTGTTCTATTCTTCTCATTCAGAACAAGTAATAATATCACAATTAAAGACCGTATTATCGCTTCACTTGGCCAATTAGGCGGTGCGATCGTTACAGCATTAATAGGTGGTTTCGGATATATCTACTTTATGACGCACGTATTAGATGTAACAATTAACGAACCAACTAAAATCGGTTTATACATTTCAATCGCGATTCTTGCATTCATCAGTCTCATCTTAGGATTTATGACATGGTTAGGTGTCAAAGCTATTCCATTATTTATGGTATTGTTATTCTTCAGTATGCAACTCATCATGTTACCAAATCAAATGTTGCCACAATTTTATCAAGATTATATGATCGGATGGAATCCATTTAGACATTATGCAGAAACATTAAGAGGACTACTGTATTTACACCACGATATCGAACTTAATAGTACAATGTGGATGTTTATAGGCTTTATCATATTTGGCGGTGTATCAGCTATATCAGCAGCTATTATTAGAAAACATAGCGAAAAAAGAACAGAAGTACCATCATAAAAAAGGAGACCAGCTTGGGCGAGCTGGTCTCCTTTTTATAATATTTCTTTAGCTTTAAGTACCGCTTCTTGTGTAATTTCATGACTGTTAACCCATGCCTCTGTCA
>ERZ1023497.320-NODE-320-length-14329-cov-17.949629_pt1 | contig 14329 bp, 24 predicted proteins | sample MGYA00380543_ERZ1023497 | MGnify/ENA primary metagenome ERZ1023497 (study PRJEB33173, sample SAMEA4830384) | metagenome | study: EMG produced TPA metagenomics assembly of the PRJEB25223 data set... | reverse complement strand
ATTTAAAAGTTACTATTTTTCATGGTTGGTGCTAGATCGTTATATACATAAGTTTCATTTTCGGAACCTTTTTATTTATCTCTTATATGCTAAATTTAAGCCTTTTATTGCTTTTGTTAGTTTTCCCCGCCGACTTCTATAAATGGCTTTATATGAGCTTCTCATTGCCTTCTATAGCTTTTTAAAGGCAAAAAAATAGCAACCTATAAAGGCTGCTATTATCTATCATCATGTCCATGATAATTTTTAGGCGTTCCTCCTAATTGATAAAATCGTTCATACATGTACTCTGATAAGTCTTCAAAAGCTTTATTCACTCGATCAAATGCGTTTTTAGTCCCTATATATTCCCTGTCTTCTAGCAATGCACGTCTTGCATACGCTACTTCTTTAGCAAATGCTACGTTCAGATCGTAAGAATCTGATTGCCGGTTTCTACTTGGGAAGTACTGCAAACCTGCGCTTTTAACGGGTACTAGCATATTTAGAAGCGGCTCCGGGTTTGGTCTCGTCCTCCTAGTTTCTTCTATATCTGGCAATGCTTCTGTTAGCTCTTCTGCTTCGCTTAAAAACCCTAATTCTAGCAATACATCAACAATATCATTGAAACTTTCGTATACGTCTTCGCTTTCTTCACAAGCTTCTCTATAACCTTTAAAGCTATCTAAATACTCACTATCTGCATTATCTAATAGTTTTATAACGCTTCTTTTAACATCTTCTTTATTGCTGCTACGCAATTCGTTTGCGTAATCTTCTAACAATACATTTATTTCGGGTATCTCTACGTTGTTTTTTTGCAACAACAGTTTAGCGTCTTCTATTTTATCTAATTTAGGGCTTCCCTCTAGCAATACGCTTACATCAGTCATAGATTTAATAGCTATATCATAGCCGCCCTCAAGATCAATCTCACGATCTTTTTTTAGCTCTTCTATATTACGCTCTACCTTGTTTCTTGCACTTTTCACTAGTGCATTTATTTCTTCGTTGGCACTTTCATTGCTTTTCAATTCGCTTCTTATATCACTTACAGTACGTTTTAACTTTTTATATTCTTTTCTGTAAGTATTCATATATTCATGACGTTCTAACAATACTTTTAAATAGGCTTCCATTTCGCCTTGCACTTCGGTCATAATGCTTTCTATTCGCTTAAATTTATCTAAATTACTAACCATTACTCAACACCTCGCAATGTTATTTCTGTTCTAGGATTAGTTAAAGTTTGAAACTTCGCCATAGACACCATAACTATGCGACTGTCTTTCACTTTCAACCCTTTAAATATGCTATCAAATGCCGCTTTTACTAGGTTATCTATGTCTGGGGCTGTGGTTTTCATTATATTATTGATCTTCTTTTGTTTTTTAGGTGCTTGCACATAAAAATAAACTTCTGCTTTAACCCCTAATGGCGCCCTCATAACGTTATAAAAGTTTTCATTTATAGCTTGATCTCGTTCAAGCATTTGTTGTACTTCTTCTAAATAATTAGCGTATTTCTGGGGATAGTAGGTTATAGTTTTACCGTCTTTCGTCTTTCTAAATTCTGGGCGGGGCGTTGCTACTGGGTTTATATCAATTGTATAGCTCCATTCGTTAGCCATAATAACCCTCCTACATTTTATCTTTTAAATTCTCTGGCAAGGGTTTTTCTTCTCTATTATTATCTTCTGAATAATGCATATTCATATCTGATAAATGCTTATTAACGATTTTTGCTTGATTTTCCATATCTATGCCCTTAGTTTTTTTACGTTTTTCATATTTTTCTGGGTGTTCTACAAAGTCATTATATAGCTCTATGAGGGCGTTTATCTGGTTTAAAGTAAAGACTTCCGACAAAGCATAAAATGCCCCGTATTCTTTTTCTAATTCGATCAATTGTTTTTTATATCTAAAATTTGTAGTTTTACTTAAGTTTATTTTTTCATTTAATTTTTTTAACGGGACTTCATTAACAAACCAATCTAAAATGAACTCACTTTTCTTTTTTGCAATAGTTAATTTCTTTTGCGTTTTTGTATTTGCCATAATAATACGCTCCCTTTTTATTAATAAGCATTAGTTTTATTTGTATCTTTAGTTTCCATAGTGTTTAAATGACACTATGGACACCCTGTGTGTTCAGCACACTTTAAACACTCTATATTTACTAATATTTGAACCTATTTTTACTTTATTACTAGAAATTATATTACTATGATTATTATTCATTTAATATCATAAAACACGTTAATTACTAGCCTTTAGAACAGTTATTTATGTTAATCATAAACTAATTAATATAAATTAATGTTTCACTTTTGAAACTATTAATATTTATGGATTTATTATAACATGCTGGTTCCTTTTTTGAAACCTTTATATTTTTATGTATTTTTACAAATTTAATTTATATATTATCGTTTAATTTTATAATAAAATAATGACCTTATTATTTTAATAAGGTCATTACTTCTGCTATTTGATCTGCTGTATATAAATCTTGAAAACTTGATTTCTTGCTTCCAATTTGTACTTTAAATTTTGGTACACTATGATTTAATTCTATAAAATGTATTGCTACTGCTTCGTTTGGAAGTGCTACACTGTATTCTTCTTTTTCTGTTGTTTCAAGTTCATCATATATTCTATTTGCAAATTCTTGATAGTGAGGATTAATAGCCTCGTTATCTACAAAAACAAAATCATTACCACCTGCTAATATTTCTCTACTTACTTCATCATATGATATTTCTTCATATTTTCTTGCTTCTTTTTCTACTGCTTCTACATCAACTTTATAATCTTTTATTGTTACATATAGTGCTGAACCTGCTGACATTCTAACGCTTACTTGTTTTGCTGTATATCCTAGATTGTTTTTTAAGTCTTTTCTTAATAATTTAGCTTTTTCCTTTAAGTCTAATATTGTCATAATCAAAAACTCCTTTATATTATTTTTAATACTCTTTGTAAATCTGTGATGTGGTTAGTCCCTATCACTTATTAACTACCTTTAGTATATCGTACATCTTTGTACGTGTCAATAAATATTTACTTTCTTTTTTTATTTCTGAGATTTGGATTTCTGGCAACTCTTACCTACACTTATCCAGCCTTTAATATTTCGCTGCAATATATTCAATTTCTCAGAACAACAAAAAGCCTTTTGATATATCTCGATATATAACAAAAGGCTTTATTTCTTAATGTAGTATTTTATTAATTTCAATGTTTGTCTCTACGTCCTCTTCTTCTTTATATTCTACTTCATCAAACAGTATTAGCATTTCCTTTTTACAATCTGAATTTAACTGATCGGTTATATTATATACATCATTGTTATTACACATTTTAATCCCTCCAGTATTATAGATACTTTGTATCTTTTGTAGTCATTGTGTTTATGGTGGTTCCCAATTATAAAGATCAATTAACCATTCTTGAGTTTCCATGTTACCTAATAAAAACATTGAGACTATCTTAAATAAATCTGTATCAGATATATATTTTTCTAAATTATCGTTATATTCATTACTGCTAAATTTCAATATGAAATTATCATTATGTGCCTTTTCCCAAAACATTGAATATATTTCGTTTTTACTATGATTGTTCAATATTCTTAATTTGCCAAATGGTTTAGCTGTTACATTCAAACTATCAATATTAACCATTCCTTTTACGTCCATAACTCCACCTCATTTATATATTTTAGATACTTTAGACACCTTAGACACATTGAATACTTAAAACACTTAGAACACAACGAATACTATATATACTGATTAACGAATAACGCCGCTTTCATAAAATATTGTTCCGTTGTGGTAAAGCATTAATGGTAGCCCTGTATGTTTGCTAAACTTTGTTCTGAATTTTCTGCTGTTTTTAATATCATGAATAATTATATTGAACTCATTTTCTTTAGGGTCGGTATATTCAATAAAATAATTATCACTTTGTACCGTTGGATATATGTTATAGTTATTCTGTCTTTCTTTTAACTCTTGTAGTTGTTTATGCTGATCTAATGTTATGACATGTGATTTTGCTTTATTTCTAAATTCTTTACTCAAATTATTTTGTCTGTCTCTTCCTTTTTGAATTTCTTTAAAATATTTATCTACTGAACCATGTACCATATAAAAACACCTCTCTATATTATTTTTAATACTTTTTGTAAATATAATGCAAAAATAAAATTTATTCGTTCTTCGCATTTTTTCTATTATCTAATTTCAATTTGATAGGTATATATATTGTTATACCAGCTACCATAAATACTAAAGCTGTAGTTACATCTATTAATATATCCATATTCTTTACACCTCATTTAATAACTTTAAATTAATTATATCGTACATTATTGTACGTGTCAATTAAATGTTATTCTTAATACATTTTGTAAATAACCGCTTCTGGATTATCATTATTAGATACTTAGTATCTTGAGACTACCTAGTATTTTATGTAGCTAATATAACGATACTGCGTATCTTCAAGACACTTTGGACACATAGTATCTATTGAATACTTTGTATTCTATGAATACCATGTATATATAGTATCTAAATTAAACTACATTTACTTATGAATAGGGGGACGTAATTTGCGTTACCACTTGAAGCGGTTTTATTGTTCATCTAATCTTCTTAATTCTCTAGTTACTATATCAAAGGATTTAAGTTCTTTTATTTCTGGATAGTTAATAGCATTTATCGGCTTTATACCACATTCAATAAGTGCTGCATTAACATCATCTAGTGATTGTCTTTCATTTGGCTTTAGATCGTTCATGAAGTCTAATAAAGTTTCTCCAGCAAATGCAACACCACCATTTGATTTTTCATCATCTTTAAGAACAATATTTAAATGCCTCATACATGAACCTCCTTTGTCCACTTGAAATTATTTCTATCTAATCCAAAATAGCTTAATTCATCTTTAAGAACATCTATGTTAATAAACTCATGAGGGTTGTTTAATATAGCTCTTATTTCCGCTTCTGATCTCATATATTTTTCATCACTTGGTAAATCTCCGCTATATAATAAATATGCTGTCATGCTTATTAAAAAATCTTCTCTATCTGTTAATTGCATTTCCATAATACACACCCCTTTGAACCGTATTAAAGTTTATTATCTAATTGAATTAAATGGTTTATTATTTCTTGGCTACTGTCGATACTTTCCATACTGTCGCTTACTGGATAACCAAAATATAAACGTACTCGATTAACATCTTCTCCACGTTCAAATGCACAAAAATAGAAATTGTTTTTTTCTAACTCATATTCAATCGGTTTAATAATTGCGCTGTATAACGTATCAAATAACTTATTATCTTCTATATCATTAGGTATTTCAGAATTAATATCATCGTAATCATGTTCATATGCATCTAACCTCACATACTGATTAGCATAAAATTTGTTAATTGCTTCAATTTGGTTCATATAACAACACCTCATATTACTTTATTTCAAATAACCGCTTCTTAATACTATTCCATAGATACAAGGTATCTAGTGAACACTTTAGATACCTTGTAGTTATTAATATATATGAGTAGGGTGGTCTGTCCATTCATTAAGCTGTATTGTTAAAAACTCTATGTCTTTATCTGTAAGTCTTTTATCCATATATGCTTGTTGCATACGTTCAATATCTTCTTTGCTTACATAGTCACTTAAATTTAGATCATGTCCTTCAAATTCAATTATGAAGCGGTCATGTACCTGTCTATTTGCACAATAACCCACAACATAACGTGCTACTTTAACAACACCCGTCACATACTCCATATAGCCTACTGTGTTACCTGTTGCTCCTTTATCTGTAAATGTAATACCTGCTAAACGTTTCATATTACTTCACTCCTTATTATTTAAATATGATTTAATATACACCGTTAATTAAACAGTTTAGTTCTGATTCTTTAATCAATGTATCGCTCTTTAAATGCTTCAATAATATTTCAAACTCTTTAATCGCTTGTTGTTCAGAAATATACGTTTTAACTGCTATGCCAACATCTTTATTACTGTAATCCAATATTAAAAATGAAGCGCTAAATTTAATGAGTTGATAGCTTCCTTTACGCTTAATAATCTCCATATATAAAACCTCCTAAATAATTTCAAATCCTCTTAATTCACGTTCTAATTCATTCATCTGCTGTAATTTAAAGCTACGCTGTACCCCATGTGATTTAATCGTTACATTACCGCTCTTATTAATCCATATCCTAAAGCTGTGCCACTGCTTAACATTGCACGAATGACCTTTATATATACCAGCTCCCACTTCCTGCACGTTTAGTCCAATATAATTTAAGTAATCTAGTAACTGTTTTGTGTTCATGTATAACTACCTCCGCATTTAAACTATTTTCGTTATATCCGCTTCATTTATCTGTGTTTCTAGTATCGTATATTCATCGGCTTTGCTTTCTTCTATAAAGTCTTCATCTATATCCCTAGTAGCTAAATTGTTTTCTATTTCTGCTTCCGCTTCTGATTTAGTAGGGAATACACCTAAATGCATGACCTCTCCATATGTTTCGCTCCATATTAGTGTATAAACTGTGTTGTTTCCCATTCTGAACCGCTCCTTAAATGAGTAATTATTCTACAATGCCTAATATATCGGCTTTACCTAATTGCGTTTTTAGTATCATGTATTCGGCTTGTGCTTCTTGAAAATCCGCTTCATCTTCTACATCTAATTCATTGTTTTGTTGTCGCTCTCTCATATGATTAGCTCTAGCAAATTCTACTTGTAATTTACTGTCATAAACCCCAATCAATTGAATATCTGTAAATACTGGTTTAAGGATTAACGTATATACCGTTTGCCCGTTCATAATTCAACACCTCTTATATTATTTTTGATACTTTTTGTAAATTGAAGCGGTAAATTATCCGCTTCCTATACATTGGAAGTACCTTTAGATCATGTTGTTTTGCCTTGTTTTGATTATATACATAGTATAACGTACATTAATGTACGTTTCAAGTATAAATGTGTTATTTTTAAAACTTTTTGTAATTTAGGACAAATTAAAAAACCCTAACACATTGGCTAGGGTGGGTGGTTTTTGCTCTTATTGATTTTTTTAGAATGTGAGTACTTATTGTATTAAGACGCTCTCATTAAGATTGAGGGCGGGAATTTGCGACGCCCCATGAAGCGAGCAAGTTCACGCCCGTTTGATTGAGTTCACGACGCACTTTGTAAGCGAGGAAACTCAATCACTTGAAGCGGGTTATCAGTAATTTATTTATTGCTCTATAGATACTACATATATAGATAGTTCTGTGATTATTCAATTTTCGAAACTATTATGTTACTATATATTTAACAAGTGAAGTATGGTTCGCCATATGCAAAACCCCACTGCCGTCCAAAGCAATGTGGGGTTTTTTGTTTATCTGACGAATTTACAATTTAAGTGCAACAACAATAATAAAATAAAAAAAGATCCATAGTTTTCCTATAAAATAGATGTACTAACCAACTATTAGAAGGAGAAACCTATGAATCCATACACACATCTTACCATGAATGAGCGAGAAACAATATTCCTAATGTATGAACAAGGCGAAACTATCGGCCATATATCCGAGACCCTGGACCGTTCTAAATCGACTATCTCAAGAGAATTACATCGTAATTCAAACAAGGATGGCAGTTATTCACCGTCAACTGCTCATGGAGAGTATAAACGTAGAAAACAACTATGTGGCAGACATCGCACGCTAGATAAAGACTCTATTTTCCAGTTGGTCAAACGACTATTTCTCAACGAACAATGGTCTCCAGAACAGATTTCTGGTCGTTTGAACCTTGAAAATTCCAAAAATAAAATCAGTTACAATACTATCTATCGTGCAATTTATCGTGGCGACTTCGATGAGCCTGGTTTATCAACCGGTAATCGAGGCGCTATCCGTAAATTAAGACACAGAGGTAAAACACGCCATTCTAAAAATCACGTAGAGAGAAGAGGAAACATCCCTATCTCCAATACGATTCATGAACGACCAGATAGCGCTAATAAACGAATTGAGATTGGTCATTGGGAAGCAGATACAGTTGCAGGTCAAACTGGTAAAGCGTGCTTAGTAACGCTAGTTGATAGAAAATCTAGGTTATTACTAATCGGTAAATCTGAGAAGAAAGCTTCTAAGCCGGTAGTTGACCAAATGATTAAATTACTACAAGGTGTTGATTCTAATTTTTGTAAAACCATTACACCTGACCGTGGTAAAGAATTCAGTCAACACGCCCGATTGACTGAGGAATTAAATAATACGCAAATTTATTTTCCAGATCCTCATGCCCCTTGGCAAAGAGGATCTAATGAGAATACAAATGGACTCCTTAGAGAGTACTCACCGAAAGGTGTTGATTTGACAGATGCAACTGATGATGAGATACAAGGTTGGGCAACGAAATTAAATACACGTCCCAAAAAATGTTTGAATTGGAAAACACCTTATGAAATCTTTTATAAAACTGTGTTGCACTTAATTTGACAATTTAAGAAAAAAATATAGAACCAATGACTTTTTTTAAGTCATCAGTCCTATATATTGTAGAGCCGTTTAATTTCTTGCAGTCACCTTAGATGTCTAAAGAGATTGCTGGCCCCGCTGGAATAATACCGTTCGGGTTGATTGTTGGATGGCTACCGTAGTAGTGGTGTTGGATGTGGTAGAAATCAACTGTATCAGAAATACCTGCAATGTTGTAGATTTCACGGGTATAACGCCATACATTTTCAAAGTCTGTTAAGTGCTTGATATTGCACTTGAAGTGACCGTAGTAGACATGTTCGAAACGGATTAAGGTTGGGAACAAGCGGATGTCAGATGTAGTTAATTTGTCACCTAATAAGAATTTTTTGTCAGCTAGGATACCGTCTAATTTTTCTGAGGCATCAAATACATGACCAACTTCTTCTTCATAAACAGCTTGGTCTGTCGCAAAACCAGCTTTGTAAACACCATTGTTGATGTTTGGATAGACAAAGTCATCCATTTCTTTGATTTGGTCGCGCAATTCTTCAGGGTAGTAATCACCTTCAATGGCACCAATTTCGTCAAATGCTGAGTTTAACATCAACATAATTTCAGATGATTCGTTGTTGACGATGGTATCTTTTTCCTTGTCGTATAAAACAGGTACTGTTACACGGCCTGTGTAATTAGGATCTGCGTGTGTATAGACTTGGTGTAAGAAGTCAGCATTTAGAATGGGGTCAGGAATGACACCTTGGTCTGGTGCAAATGTCCAACCGTTTTCCAACATAATTGGGTTCACGATAGAAATAGAAATCAGGTCTTCTAAGCCTTTTAATTTACGCAACATTAAGGTACGGCTAGCCCATGGGCACGCTAATGATACGTATAAGTGGTAGCGCCCTGCTTCTGCTTTAAAGCCACCTTCACCTGAAGGACCTGGTGCACCGTCAGTTGTAATCCAGTTTCTGAATTGTGAGTCTTTGCGGACGAAACGACCACCTGTTGATTCTGTGTCATACCATTGGTCCTTCCAAACGCCGTCTACTAGTAATCCTATGCATTCATCTCCTTTTAGAAATAATAATTCGATTTCAAATTAATATATGTCTTATTGTAATATAGTTGACTGTATTTCTCAAGCGATAGGGGTTGATGGGAGAGAGGATACTGTTATTAATGGCAGGCCTTCTGCATCCCCTTGCGCTATCATCTCCTGTCTACCCTGCAGAACGCTACTTGCGGTGGGACCACCCAACATTGGGCGTGATATCCGGCTCCCTTCTAACGCATAGGCATCGCTTCAAACACGAACTATGTTTTTTTGAGTAATCCTTGATGACAAACAATTAAAAGTTAGCTATACTTAATGGGACTAGGTATGGCAGGTCGGGGCATATGTTTTAAGAAAATACCGAATGTTGTTGGTGTTAAATGGTGCATCCACCTGCTAAATCCTACCTATAGACGTTTTAGAAGACGGTTTAAAGGTCTTCTACTCATAATAGATCACGAAAAGAGGCTTATCCATTGCGTTACGAATCACTTCAAGCAAAGTTGCCCCTAGCACCCGCGGGCGAAATGGTGTTAGGATTAGCGTCGATGAAACAGTTAATGGCGCACTTTAACCATCTAGAAAATCAACTCCCAACCATTCATATCGCTGGGACAAACGGCAAAGGGTCAACCGCCAAAATGGTGGCCACTATCTTACAAGCAGCCGGCTACAAGGTTGGCTTATTCACTTCCCCGTCCTTAGTCGACTTCAACGAGCGCATTCAAATCAATGGCCAACAAATCACTGACACCCAGCTCATGGCACAAGTTGACCGGATGACGGCAGCATTAGGACCGGATGAATATTACACCGAGTTTGAAGTCTTTACCGGACTTGCTTGGTTGACCTTTGAGGCAAATCAGGTAGATTTTGTCGTCTTAGAAGTTGGCTTGGGTGGCAGATTGGACGCTACTAATATCATCAACCAACCACTGGTCACGGCCATCACGAAAATTGCCCTGGACCACCAGAAAATCCTCGGCGACACACTAGCTGAAATCGCAGGTGAGAAGGCCGGCATCTTGAAAACAGGTGTGCCCTTGGTATTATATCCGCAAGTTGATGAGGCGAAAAGAGCCATCACACAACAAGCTGACCGCCTTCAAGTGCCTATACATGAAGTCAAGCCAGGGGATATAGAACCGCTAGCTACCGACGCCCACGGATTACAGTCATTTAAATATAAAGGACGCAAATACACGCTTAACCTACAAGCCCCTTATCAGGTCAATAATGCGGCCCTAGCCATTGAAATTATCCAAGTTTTGAAAGCACAAGGGATCGTCATTTCTGACCAGGCCATTGAAAAAGGACTTGCGACTGTTACTTGGCCAGCCCGCTTTGAAATGGTAGCATCTGAGCCTACAATCATCATCGATGGGTCTCACAATATGGACGGGATTTTATCCTTAAAAGAGGCGATTTTAACCCATTATCCAGCTTCAAGAGTGGGCAAAAGGGTAGCTATTATGGGCATGTTAGCGGACAAGGACGTGGCCCACGTGGTTGAGGGCATTGCCCCTATTTTTCAAAAAATCATTACCGTAACTCCGCATTCAAACCGGGCTTTAGCTGGTGACCAATTGGCTGCTATAATCAAAGCAACTGGGACAGCGGTTGAGTTTGCGGATTCAGACCAGGTAGCTTTAGAAATTGCGGAAGCGGATTTAAAGAAAGACGACCTCTTATGTATATTTGGGTCTTTCTACTTTGTGGGCTATTTAAGGTCCATCATCAAAAATCGGCTATAAGCATGATAAAGAGTTTTCAATAGTAAATAAGAAAAGGTGACAATAATGGATATGGAAAGAATTGAAAAGGCAGTACGGGAGATATTGCTTGCAGTGGGCGAAAACCCGGACCGTGAAGGACTTGTTGAAACGCCAGAACGGGTAGCCAAAATGTATGCGGAAGTATTTGACGGATTAAATAGAGACCCGAGAATCCACACAGAAAAAACCTTTTCTGAATCAGCATCAGAATTTGTATTGGTAAAGGATATTTCCTTCCACTCAACATGTGAACACCATCTATTACCAGTGATTGGTCAAGCGCATGTAGCCTATATTCCTAAAGACGGACAGGTTATCGGCCTATCTAAATTGGCACGGATTGTCGAAGATTTTGCTTTGAGGCCGCAATTACAAGAACGGTTAACCAACCAAGTAGCGGACGTATTAGCGGAAGAATTAGGTGCAGAAGGCGTATTTGTTGTTTTAGAAGCGGAACATATGTGCATGACTTTACGGGGCATCAAGAAACCAGGTGCTAAGACAGTCACTTACGCAACCCGTGGTGCTTATACTGACCGCGGTCGCCGTCAAGAAGTTTTAGATATGATGAATTTATAGTGGATGCAGTGACCATAGAAAGTTTGTGACGAGATGTATATTAAACGATTAAATAAAACCTTCAATTTCCCAAGCGACCACACTTGGATCATGGGCATTTTAAATGTGACCCCTGATTCATTATCAGATGGCGGAGCCTATGTTGCCACTGACGACATGATCGCCCAAGTAGAAAAAATGGTCGTTGAAGGGGTAGATATTATTGATGTGGGTGGCGAGTCCACTCGTCCTGGTCATGTGCCAGTGACTCTTGAAGAAGAAATTAACCGGGTGGTGCCAGCAGTTCAAGCTATTCGTCAAGTATCGGAAGTATTGATTTCAGTGGATACCTGGAAGGCTGAGGTGGCCCGACAAGCCCTAGAGGCAGGTGCAGATATCATTAACGACCAGTGGGCCGCGACCCGTGAACCAGCAATTGCCAAGGTTTGCGCTGACTTTGATGTGCCTTTAATTTTGATGCACAACCGGGAAGAATACCAGGCTTATAGCGATATCATGAATGAGATGAAAGCTGACCTACAAAACGCTATTGAGATTGCCCGCGCTCAAGGGATGCGTGACGACCAGCTGATTCTTGACCCTGGTGTTAGTTTCGCCAAAACGGCGGACGACAACTTGTTGGCAATCCAAGGCTTACAAGAATTAGCTAGCTTTAATATGCCTGTCCTTTTGGCTACTTCAAGAAAAGGATTCTTGGGTAAATTAGTGGATGTGCCAGCTAATGAACGCGACGTAGCGACCGCAGCCACAACGGTTTCAGGGATCTTATCGGGGGCTGATATGGTTCGGGTCCACAATGTGAAAGTCAACAAGGAAGCTGCAGCGGTGGCAGATGCGATCAAACGCGGACAAATTGACCCAGTGAGTATTTAAGGAGGGGTTCTGATGGCTACAAGGGATAAAATTTATTTGAATAACCTGCAATTTTACGCCAACCACGGCTTGTTGGCTGAAGAAACGTCCTTAGGGCAACGGTTTAATGTGGATGCAGTTCTAGCGGTAGACTTGGCGCCAGCTGGTCAATCAGATGATATGTATGATTCAGTTTCCTACGCCGATGTCTATACGGTTATAGAAGATGTTGTCGTACATGAAGCCCCTGCTAAATTATTGGAACGATTAGCCCACAATTTAGCCATGCGGATTTTGGGCGACTTTCCACTCGTTGAAGAAGTGAACATCAAAGTGGTGAAACCTGACCCACCCATTCGCGGGATTTATGACAGTGTAGCCATTGAAATTCAACGAGACCGGACCTGGTTTAATAAGATGGAGCAGATAAACCAGATGAATGAGGTGAAATAAAGATGCAATCAGACGTATTAATCTCTTTAGGGTCTAACATTCAACCACGACTTGACCACTTGAAAAATGCAGTGACAGCCTTTGAGCAAAATGAAGGGATTAAAGTAGTGGCAACTTCGCCAATCTATGAAACAGTCCCCAAAGGCTACCTTGATCAAGAGGACTTTTTGAATATGGTTATGCATGTCCAAACTGATTTAACAGCAGCTGATTTATTGGCTTTTTGTCAAAGCATTGAACAAGACCAAAAACGAGTTCGGACCATTAAAAATGGCCCTCGTACTATCGATGTGGATATCTTGCTCATCGATGAAGAGATTATTGACACATCAGACTTACTAGTACCGCATCCGCGTATGCATGAACGGGCTTTTGTCTTATGTCCGGCTGCTGATATTGTTGGATCTTGGCAGGTACCCATTTTAGGACAAACAGTTGCTAGTTTACGCGATCAACTACCACAAGCTGAAAAAGATGATGTCCGGATTTCAGGATTCTCATTAGATTTATAACCATTGAAAATAAATGCTTATTAGGAAGGGGAAATCATGGGTAGAATTGCCTTAAGTATTGTACAGAGTGTAGATGGGTATATCGCTGACTTAGATGATCAGTTTGATTTTATTGAAGGTATACCAGGTCCTCACTTAAAAGACATCTCAACGAGTGATTCCCCGTATTCACTCGAAGCCTTTTTTGATATGTATGACATTATTGTAATGGGACATCAATCCTATAAAATTGGTTTTGCAACAGATTTCCCAAGTAAAACGATTTACGTGGTTACAAATGAAAAACGCCCTAATGAAGGTAATATCCATTTTGTTAAACCAGGCCAAATAGTGAAATTAATGATGGCTAAGAAAAAGCAAGGCCATTATATTTACCTATATGGCGGGGGAATTGTATTGAAGCCATTTATGGTAGCTAATGCGATAGATGAGTACATTATTGGGACCGTACCGATTATTTTAGGTAAAGGTAAACCTTTATTTTATGAATTAGATGAAAGTATACCTTTACAACTAGACCAAGTTGATGTGATGGGTGGATTAACCATCCATATTTATCACAGACGTTAAATAAATACGAATAATTA
>ERZ1023497.308-NODE-308-length-14956-cov-99.938997_pt1 | contig 14956 bp, 14 predicted proteins | sample MGYA00380543_ERZ1023497 | MGnify/ENA primary metagenome ERZ1023497 (study PRJEB33173, sample SAMEA4830384) | metagenome | study: EMG produced TPA metagenomics assembly of the PRJEB25223 data set... | reverse complement strand
AAAGTAGTTATCAATTTATACTACGATCAATCAATTCTGGAGCATTGATAAATCGTGAGATGTTGCACAGTATACCTCTTGATAAGAAAGTAGTTACTTCATTTTCTGCTTCACTTACACCTTCAGCTATAAATCTATCCAATACATAACTTCTAATATTTAATAGTCCCGTTCTGACAGTTTGTTGTATGTTTTCTTCTGTTACAGAAAGCGCGACGACTTGAATGCTAACCTCATTAGGGTATGTTGTAGAAATATTTTCATAAACATCAATCATATCTTCTACAATGTTCTCTTTTGTCGATTCAATATTTTTAAAGCTTTGTATAATTCTATCAAATGCTTGATTTAAAGAAGCTATAAACAATTCTTCTTTTGTTTTAAAAAACTTGAACACATATGGTTGTGAAATATTAGCTATTGTGGCTATATGAGCTGTAGTTGTCTTATAATAACCATTTTCAGCAAATGCTTTTAAGCTAGCCTCTAAGATTTCTTGCTCTCTTTTTGCGCTATTATTATTTTTCATAAAACACCTCTATAATATTTATTGATTAATCACTAAATATTATAGACCATGATGTAAAATAACACAAATTATATATTTTGATAATTTCTACGCTTCCATACCTAACTCTTTTAATGCCATTTTTTCATATGCCGCTTCTCCTGATTCCATCGCAAATTCAGCAATAAACATTGGGAATACTGCATTCAGTTCTATGATATGCTCTTTCATTCGTGGCCAAGTTTCTCCTCCAGCTTTATCGTATGCTGTTATGAGTTGCTCTAATCCTTCATCCCCGAATACACGATGGTGTCCCATAAAGTCCATTGATGGATCTGAGTGAATTGCTTCGGTCCAGTCTATGAGGCCTGTAACGTTTGCTTGATTATCTACCATGATATGTCCTGGATGTAAGTCTCCATGAATCATGGTCGCATGCCGTGGCCATAGTTCATCATTTTCTAACCATCGTTGCCACCTATTCCATAAGTCATCTGCTACACCATAAGTTTCTTTAACTTTATTCATTCTTCTTTGAAAGTCATCTTTTACTTCTTGTATGTTTTTAATTTTTATATGCTGTGCAGAAATGTTTTCTTCTGGTATGTTGTGTAAGTCTACAAGTGTTTCAGCTAATGTGTTAATAAAGTTTTCTGGTACTGGTTTATGTTCAATTTCCCACACATAATCTTGTAGTTCTGGATCTATCGTTGCTGCGGGTTGTCCTGTAAGTTTTGGATAAGCAATAAGGTCTTGTTCGTGTATTTTCCACTTCGGCACTTCAAAAGAAACATTTTTTTGTAAGAAATCTACTGTTTGTTTTTCAGATTTTGTACGTTTATAAACGTCAGGTCTCCTTGGTAGTCTCAAAACCCATTCTACTCCGTGTTCATCTTCTCCGAATGCAACTTGGAAATCGAGTCCTGATTCATTCAATGCTATTGTTTGAGGTTGTATGTGTAATTGATATTTTTCTGCGCATTTAATAATTTCATTATGTTGAGTCATTTTAGTTCCCCCTTTTTCTAATAAAGTTTCTGTCTTTTCAATTGATTTACATAAAGCCATCTTTAAATTTTTTCATATACTTATAAAATAATGGATTGATAATAACTTTATTCCTCAAATGAAGTAACAACTTCTCGTAATTACTAAATCCCCTCGAAGATTTTAGAATTTATTCTATCCATGTGTTATCGAATTACTTGAAAAGGATCTTATTCCTCATTAACTGGTATGATGTATAGGATAATCCAATCAGTAAGGAGTACAACATTGTCAAATGTGGATAAAAAATATTAGTAAATAAAACTTAGATAGTCTCAGAAGACTTCCACATATCATTAATATAAATTCCTCCTTCTTCGATACATTCATGGAATTGTATCGTCGCTTCGCGACGCTCTTGTAAAAGTTCATTTTGGACTGATTTCACTTTATCAGCGCAACCTAATATCTGATAAGCAGCTATTTCTCCTTGTTTCATAGCCACCATAGCTCCTTCAATAACTGTTATATTTCCAGCTATATACAGATTATTTATTTCAGTCTCCATGGCATCATTGTGCAGTGGAATAAACCCTCCTAAACTTTCTACATAAGTAAATGATACATTTAATAATCCAAGAAGCTCAGATAAAGGCGTTAAACCTCCAGACAAACATACAAAATCTATAGGGATAATCTCTTCTTTATTTGAAATTACGTTGCCATCTTTATCTACATTTTTTAATGTAATAGATTCTACCTTTTCTTTACCATTAATAGATACAACTGCTTTTTTTAAATGCACTGATGTATTAAAAAGCTTTATACCTTTTTTAGGAATAAGTTTAAAAGCTAAAGGTTGAATTTGGGGCATAATTTTCAATAATTTCGTACTTAATTTTATAAAAAAGCTAGGCGCCATATGTGAGATATTCAATAATTTTTTAAATACATTTTGAGGAATAGCATCCTGAAAATTTACTTCGTTACAATATGGTAGAGACATGATTTTAACTTCTATACCAGCCATATGTAGTTCAGATAAAATGGCGCTGCTTAAGACATTTATACCTATAATAGCTCCTTTATTACCTGGAGCAACACGTTGAACATTTGTTAGAACTTGTGCTGCCCCCACGGTCATAACACCTGGTAATGTACTTCCAGGTAAAGCTGGCGCTAATTCTTGAGCGCCAGTACACACTAGCAAATATTTAGCTTTAAAATTACCACTGGTGGTATTAATAATATAATATTCTTTTGGTTTTTCAATATTAGTAACGCTCGTGGATAACTTCACAGTTAAGTTAGGGTGATGTAACGCACCAGATAGTGTTTCTGCTTTTTCATATCCATTCCAAACATCTCCGTTATTATCCTCATAGAGTTGACCTATTAATCTCCCACCTATACGGTAATATTCGTCTAATAACAGCACCTTTTTTTCCTTCATAAGAATTCGCGCAGCCGATGCACCAGCAGGACCAGCACCTATTATAATTACATCAAACATGATTTTCACTCCATTCTCTCACATCATGAGGAAGGGAGTGGCCACTTATCACAGACATTCCTTCTTGTACTGGTGTAAGACATGTTCTAATATTCTTTTTCCCATCAATCTCTGCTCGGCATTCAAAACAATGTCCTATATTACAAAATATACCTCTTGGAGAATTATCATCTTCATGATGACGAATTGTACGTATATCATTGGCTAATAGACAACTTGCTACACTTTCCCCAACGTGACATGTTAGGGGATGATGGTTGTAAAACATTTCCACAGTTTCAGTTTCAATATTTTTCAATAAAGGATGGTTATAAATACGCTTAGTCATCTTCGCTGCCTCCTAACTCTCCAAACGTAACAGGGCGCACGGGAGGTTGAACTTTCATTGTTGTAAATTCAGTATTTATTTTTTTACCTTTATTTATAATCTTATCGATATGATTTTTACATGTTCTTCCACCACAAAATCCCATACCTGCGCGCGTACGTAATTTAGTTTCTCTAACACTACTATCATATTTTTCTACTGTTTTTAATATGTGTTTTAAAGTTACATTTTCACAACGACAAATTACTATATCTTCCATAAGTAACACCTCATTTACTGATTTATAAATATATAAGCAAATTTGATGCCAAACTATTTAAGTAATATTGTAATAAGTTAATTTTGCATATAAAGTCGGTCTAGAAATACCCAATTTTACTGCTGTTGCCTTTTTATTATAATCACACTCTTTATAAATTTTTTTTATAATTTCACCTTCATAGTATTTTAACTTTTCTGATAAACTGCCCTCTATTTCAATAGATTTTGAATAATTGTTCTTTTCGAAATTAGCATAATCATCAAAAATGTATTCTTGAAAATCTCCGTCTTCTGAAAAAATAACTAACCTTTCAATGATATTTTGTAATTCACGAACGTTACCAGGCCAGTTGTAGTGTTTGAATTTTTGCATTAAAGTCAAAGGAATGGGTTGTAGTTTGATTTCGTAATTTCGTTTAGATAGTTGATAAAAGTTATATGAAAGTGTTTCTATATCTTCTTTTCTATCTCGTAAAGGTGGAATTTCAATATTTACTACGTTAAGTCTATAAAATAAATCTTCTCTAAATGTCCCTTTTTGTACTTCATCTATTAAGTTTTTATTTGTAGCTGCAACAATACGTACATCAATAGAGCGTTCTGTGGTGCCTCCAACACGATAAAATTTTTTTTCTTGAATCATTCTAAGTAATTTAACTTGCATTTCAAGGGGCATGTCAGCAATTTCATCTAGGAAAAGTGTACCTTTATCCGCCTGTTCAATCAGTCCCTCTTTTCCTTTTTGGTTGGCACCGCTAAACGCTCCTTTTTCATAGCCAAACATTTCACTCTCGAAAAGGTTGGCAGGTATAGTTCCACAATTAACAGTTACAAAAGGTTGTTTAAATCGTTTACTAAAGTCATGTATACTACGTGAAAATAACTCCTTTCCAACTCCGCTTTCTCCAGTAATTAATGTATTAACCTCAGATTGTGCAGCTTTTTTTATTAAATATTTTACACGGGTCATGTTACTACTGTTACCAATAATTGAACTAAACGAACCATGATCATTGTATTCTGAAATTTGACGTTCCAGTACTGAAATTTGGTTTTCAAATTGTTTTATTTTATTACGGTTATATACTTGGTCACTTACATCTAATTCTGTAACAATGGCCCCAACTACTTCATTGTTGCAAATGATTGGTTTTGAAATGATATTAACGTATTTATTATTACCAGCGTAATGTTCTTCTTTTTGGTAGGGCTTCGCTTTTTTTAATGATTCTAAAATAATTAAATCCTTTTTTTCAAAAAATTGATTAATGGATTTTCCTATAATATCTTCATTTGATATTTGAAATATATTAGATGCTTCCATACTCCAATAAACTACTCGTCCCTCTTTATCAATAATGGTGTAGCTTTGATGACTAATGTTAAGTAATACTTCAACTAATGCTTCTAATTCTGATTTATTCAATAGTATTTTCCTCCAGTGTAAAAAAATTAATAAATACTCTATAAAACTTAACACTTATGAAAGCGCTTTACCAAAATTCTTTTATTTTCTTTTTGGCATATAAATTGCTTATAGAATTAGTAAAGGAGGGATATTATTTGAATGATATAAATCACGAGGTACTTATAATCGGTGGCGGCATTATAGGCGCAAGTATTAGTTATTTTTTATCAAAAGCTGGATATGATGTCGGTTTGATTGAAAGTAAAGAACTTGCTTCTTTAACTTCGTCCCATTGTGATGGAAATATTTTAGCGATTGATAAAACGCCAGGGTTTGATAGTCAAATGACTTTACGAAGTCAAAAGTTGATTCACGAATTGAGCAAAGAATTGATTCTACCTTTTGAGTATCGGAAACCCGGAAGTATATTAGTCTGTGAAACAGAAAAGGAGATGCAGGCTGCAGAACAATGGGTTCAACAACAACGAGACTACGGATTAGATTTTAAAATGTTGGATAAACAGGATATAAAAAATGAGTCTAAGTATTTTTCAGATCATTTATTGGGTGGTTTGGAATGTTCTACAGACTCGACGGTTAATCCCTATATGCTCACCTATAGTTTTATTGAAACTGCTAAACAACATGGCTTAAAAGTTTATGAATATGAACATGTGAAGAACATAAATAAAAGTAATGAAACTTTTTATATTCAAACTACCAATCATTCTTTTTACGCTAATAAAGTGGTCAACGCATGTGGTATATATGCTTCTGAAATAGGAAGTATGCTAGATGTTCATATTCCCATTCATCCAAGAAAAGGGCAGATTTTAGTAGCATCTAGGAATGAAACGGTTGGAATTAGAAAAGTAATGGAATTTGGCTATCTGATGTCCAAATTTGGGGGAGAACGACAAGTATCTAAAGAGATGGAGGATTACGGTATTGCTTTAGTATTTGAACCCACAGAAAGTCAAAATTTTCTTATTGGCTCAAGCAGAGAATTTAATGGATATGATAAAAAAGTTAATTCAAAGGTAAATCGGTTAATCGCACAGAGAGCAATTCATTTTTATCCTAAATTAAAAGATATGAGTTTAATAAGAACTTATTCTGGATTAAGACCTTTTACAGAGGACCATTTACCAATTGTTAGCGAAACAGAAGTTGAAGGATTTTATGTCGCTGCAGGACATGAAGGGGACGGTATCGGGTTGTCTTCTATTACGGGCTTATTTATAGAACAACTTATTTCAGACAAAGAAACAGAAATTGATATTTCTCCTTTATCAGTGAATCGTTTTAAGGAGGTTTAATTATGAAATATGACCGTTTGTTTTCAACATTTGATACACATACTGGAGGAAACCCTACTCGGACAGTTTTGAGCGGAATGCCTAAAATGATAGGGGATACAGTAGCTGAAAAAATGCAATATATGAAGTTACATTATGATCACTATCGCAGATTTTTAATGAACGAGCCAAGAGGTCATGAAGTAATGAGCGGAACTATCATGGTAGAACCTTGCAATAAGGAAGCTGATTTTGGTGCTATTTATATAGAGACAGGTGGTTACTTACCTATGTGTGGTCACGATACGATTGGGTTTTGTACTGCGCTGATTGAGCTTGGTTTCGTTGAAAAAGTTGATCCTATAACGAGAATTAATATTGATACTCCTGCAGGTTTGGTAAAAACAGAAACTAAAATAGAAGATGGAGAAGTTAAGGAAGTTAGTTTTAAGAACGTCCCGAGCTTTTATTTGAAAACTGTAAATATCGAACATGCAACGCTAGGTAAAATTTTTATCGATATTAGTTATGGAGGAAATTTTTACGGCATTATAGATGCTGACCAATTAGGTATTGAATTAATACCTGAAAATAGCAGCTATATTGTTAAAAAAGCTATAGAAATTAGAAATCAAATTAATGAAAAATATAACGTTCAGCATCCAGAAAAATCGTTTATTAAAGGTTTAACACATATTGAGTTTTCATCTAAAAAAGTGATTCATAAGGATATTAATTTTAAAAACACAGTTATTGTTCCACCAGGTGGTATTGATAGATCTCCTTGCGGGACAGGTACATCAGCTAAAATGGCTACGCTTGTTTATAAAAAAGAACTTAAAAAAGGAGATGAATTTTTACATGAAAGTATTATAGGTTCTGTTTTTAAAGGAATCGTGCTAAATAATACAGTTGTGAATGGATATGAATATATTGACGTTAGTATTTCGGGTAGGGCTTGGCCAATGGGAAAACATGATTTTTATTACAGTGAAAAAGCGAAGGAAGATAATTACTTATTTATCCCGCCATTAACTTAATATAGGAGGTTTATAAAATGAACACTCAATTGATATGTACAAGCTATGATTGTGAAGTAATGGGTGGTTTATTTAGATTTGTTTCTTTTGAACAACTTAAAACTACTTCTAACCAAAAGTTAAGTATGGATTGGATGAAACAAAACATTTCAAAATTATCAGCAATGTATCACGAGCCTAGGGGTCATCCTTATTTATTATTTTGTGTTTACTCTATTAAAGGCGACAAATGTGAAGTTGTAACGTTTCAGCCTCTTGGCCATTCAGTACAATTAGAAACAATTTCGAAAGCCACACGTTTTATGTTACAGAATGTAGTGAATCCAAATATCAATTTTAATATAGAAGTAAACGGCTTATATACGAATCATTCAGTGGAAGATAAAAACATGGAAGTTAAAGTGTCTTCAGTGGAGTTAGTTAAAGAAAAAGAAGAAATGGATATTTATAAAGTTGATAGTAAGCTTTACGGGTTTGTTAAAACTCTAGATTTAAAATCGATGAACATACAAAAAATATTGGGAATATATGATGCATATCAAAAACACCATCAGCAAAATGATATTGAAAATTATATATATTTTGATAGCAAAACACATCGTGTCTTAATTATGCATAGCGATCAAATTGTTAGGGTGCCAGATTCAGCGGCGTATTCTATAATATATCATCGTTTCGACAATATATCTAGTCTACTTACTATGACGAATCAACATATAAAAACTCAGGATAAAAAATTTGTTTTAGAGGCATCATTAAGTAGCTTTAGTCAATTTTATATGTCTGAAACAGATCCATTTAAAAAAGGGTTCATTTTACAATGACCTTAAACTAAAGGGTGGGGAAAATGGATAACAATTACAGATTACCAACCGGAAAAGAAATCATATTTATACTTATAGCATTTATTATAACTATGTTTGTAGTAGTGATTTATTTAGGATTACCAATCCAAATAGCGTTATTACTTATTTGGTTCATCATCATTATAGTTGGCTTAAAAATAGGTTACTCCTATAACCAACTTCAAGCAGGTCTATGTAAAGGCATATATGAGGGAATGGAAGCAATACTAGTAATGATTTCAATTGGAGCATTAATAGGTACATGGATTGCTAGTGGTATTGTACCAAGTATCATTTACGCAGGATTGCATATCATAAGCCCAACGTTCTTTCTTGTTACAGCATTTGTTATATGTATTATAACTTCCTTGGCGACTGGTACATCTTTTGGATCAGCAGGAACAGCAGGGATTGCGATGATAGGAATTGGCACAAGCTTTGGAGTGCCCCTTCCACTTGTGGCAGGAGCAGTTATTTCAGGCTGTTACGTAGGAGACAAAATGTCGCCACTATCTGACACAACAGTTATGACAGCTTCATTATCTAGAGTGGACTTGTTTGACCACATCAAATCAATGTCATTCGTCTCTATACCAAGTGTCATTATTACTTTAATTCTATTTGGGATAGCTAACTTTACAGTGAGCAGTAAAGAAGGTAGTTTAGCTCAAGCTGAAAAAGCGATGGGACAATTATCTGATCAATTTAACATTTCAGGTTGGATGGCAGTGCCTTTAATAATAGTTATAATTCTATTGGCATTAAAGGTTCCCTCTGTTCCTGTAATATTATTCGGAAGCTTAATGGGAGCATTATGGGCTGTTTGGTTCCAAGGCATCCCTTTTGTGGAAAGTATAAAAATATTATATAGAGGTAATGATATTTCTTCTGGCATCTCATTTATTGATAACTTATTAAATCGTGGAGGCATCACCTTTATGCTCGAGACAGTATTACTCGTAATCATTGCCTTAGGTATTGGAGGATTAATGGAAGTAATTGGTGTTACTCAAAAAATAAGTAATATATTTAGTGAATGGGCTTATAATTCAGGGCGTTTAACTTTAACCACTTTACTAGCAGGGATATTTGGTAATTTCTTTGGTGGTGCTGCATATGTATCATTACTTACAGCAACAAAAATGACTGAAAAAAACTACGATAAGTTAAAAATTAAGCGTACCGTATTATCTAGGAATTCAGAGGCAGGTGGTACAGTTACTACCCCAATGATTCCATGGTCAGATGGTGGGGTATTTATGGCTACCACTTTAGGTGTATCTACCATGCACTATTTACCTTTCTTATGGTATAGCTTTGTAGTTCTTATTATTTCCATTATTTTCGGTTTTAAAGGAATATTCATATGGAAAACAGATGATTATTACAGTGAAAAAGAGAGTTATAAGAATCATAAAATTAAAACTAAATAAGCAGATAAGAATATTATTAATTAAAAAATAAAACATTAAAGGAGAAATGAAAATGGAAAAATTCAAAGGGGTATATCCAGTTGTCATAACACCTATGAAAGAAAATTTTGAAATAAATTATGAAGGTTTAAAAGAAAATGTTAATTACTTTATTAACCAAAAAGTCTCTGGACTTGTAATAAATGGGAGCACAGGCGAGTTTGTTTCATTAACAGAAAAGGAAAAAGAAGAAATAATTAAAACAGTTATATCAACTGTAAATGGTGCTTTTCCCATTATTGTTGGCACGGCAAGTGAATATACAAATGATGCTATTCGTTTAACACAATCTGCTGAAAATTTAGGGGCAGATGGTGTATTAGTTATAAACTCATATTATGCACATCCTACCGATGAAGAAATTTATCATCAATTCAAAGATATTGCTGATAGTACGTCGTTACCAATCATGATTTATAATAATCCTTTTACTACAGGGATAGATATAGGTCAAGATACATTAATTGATTTAGGTAATAACGTAAGAAATATTACACATTTAAAAGAATCTAGTGGTTCTATTCAAAAATTAAGAGATATACATTACGCTACAGGTAATAATTTAACCTTATTCTGTGGTAGTGATGATTTAGCGTTTGAGTCTTTTGTAATGGGAGCTCAAGGGTGGGTCTCAGTTGCAGGAAATTTAGCTCCGAATTTAACCAAAGAGTTATATAAAAAAATAGAGTCAAAAGATTTTAATTCTGCACATGAAACATATAAAAAACTTTTACCATTATTGCAATTTATAGAAGATAGTGGAAAGTATGTACAAATTGTCAAAGCAGGTATGGAAATTAAAGGGTTAAATGGAGGGCCTAGTAGACCACCAAGAAGAAACTTAAACACAGAAGAAAAAAACAAACTAGAATCAATTATTTCAATTTTAAATTAGGAGGAATAGCATGACAAAAACAGTCAAAATGCCAGCAAAAGTACAAAAATTTATCAAAGATGATATCGGATTATTCATCAATAACGTTTACGTAAATAGTGAAAATAAAAACACTTTTGATGTATATAATCCAGCAGATGACACACTCATCACCCGAGTTTCAGAAGCGAATTCAAAAGATATCGATTATGCAGTTGAATGTGCTGAAAAAGCTTTTAAAGGTGAATGGAGTCAATTAACTGCACAAGAACGAAGTGATCTAATCATCAAATTCACGGATTTATTAGAAGAAAATAAAGAAGAGTTAGCATATTTAGAAGCTTTAGATAATGGCAAGTCATATGAAATTGCTCTTACAGATGACATACCAGGTGCAATTAATCAATTTAGATATTATGCAGGTTGGGCTACTAAAGTATTAGGTCAGACGACACCAATAAGTCCCAAGTATTTTAATTATTCAGTACATGAACCTATAGGCGTTGTAGGACAAATTATTCCGTGGAATTTTCCATTGAACATGGCTTCTTGGAAAATGGGGGCGGCTCTTGCAACTGGATGTACAATTTTGATAAAACCGGCAGAACAAACTCCTTTATCATTATTGTATGCTGCACAATTAATTAAAGAGGCAGGTATACCTGAAGGTGTTGTTAATGTGGTTCCGGGTAGAGGGCTAGTAACAGGAGAAGCAATTTCAACTCATCCTAAAATACGTAAAATTGCTTTTACAGGATCTACGGAAACAGGAAAAGGGATAATGAAAAAAGCTGCAGATACAATTAAGAATATTACTTTAGAATTAGGAGGAAAATCGGCTAATATTATATTTGAAGACGCTGATTTGTCTGAAGCAGCAACAACTGCGGTTGATGGAGTAATGTATAATCATGGACAGAATTGTAGTGCTGGTACTAGAATATTTGTACAATCTTCGATTTATAAAGAGTTTATTGAAAAATTTATTGAGCAAACAAAACAAATTAAAATCGGATCTGGCACTGAAAAAGATACAGATATGGGACCATTAATTTCACGCAAACAGCAACAACGTGTTGAAGAATATATAGATATAGGAGTAAAGGAAGGTGGCACCATAGCCTACCAACAACCTCTAGAAGATAGTAAAGGATATTTTGTACCCCCTACTGTGTTCACCGACTTAACAGATGATATGCGTATTGTTCAAGAAGAAATTTTCGGACCTGTAGCATGTATATTACCGTTTGAAACAGAACAAGAAGTAGTGGAAAGAGCTAATGATAGTGAATATGGTTTAGCTGCGGCAGTATGGACAAAAGATATTCAAAGAGCAATTAATGTAACAAATCAACTAGAGGCAGGAACTGTTTGGATAAATGATTATAACTTAGAAGACCCAGCTGCAGCATTTGGTGGTTACAAGCAATCAGGTATTGGTAGAGAAATGGGAACTTACGCGTTAAATAATTATACAGAAGTTAAATTTGTATGGGTCAAATTATAGATAAAAAATAGGAGGGGTGTCCCCTCCTATTTTTTTTCATCTTTTTCTTTGTATATTTCCCGACGTTGATTACAATTTTTAATTTGCAATTCCTTACGATATTTTGCAACAGTTCTTCTAGAAATAAATATATCCTCTCCTTTTAAATAAGAAACAAGGGTATCATCAGAAAAAGGGTTTAGAAAAGGTTCATTTTTAATTAGTTCTTTAATCTTATTTTTAATATGGTACGTTGAGATAGTAGAATTATATGGTTGGACAAATAAATCAGATAATTTATACAAAGTATGATTAATCTTTATATAGCGAGAATGAATCCCACGACTAATAGTGGAAGGATGTACATTGATATTTTCTGCAACCATATTTTGAGTTAAAGGACTGTATTTTAATTTATTATTATAGAGAATTCCCTCATATTGAACAGTAATAATCATATTAATTATTTTATATAATGTTTCAGAGCGCTTTGAGAGCATTGTTTTTAAAAAATTAAACTTATTTTCACTTTGTTTATAAATTTTATCATGGACTGGAACACTTTCATCTAACGATAAAGCATTTATATATTGATCATTCATTTTGATTGTAAATTCTCTATTATTTATAGTTACATATGCTTCTGGAATAATATTTTGCAAAGCGTTAGATTCAAGATAAGGAAAAATTTCTTGATCCTTAATACAAGATAAATAGTTTACAAATGATTCATATGAAACATCATAATTACTAAGGAAATTAAATTTTTCATTAGCAATATCTTCAAGATGATTTCGAAATAGTTCGAATAACATGTTATCCCATAACCCTTTTTTTTGTAATTGAAATGAAATAAAATCAAAAGTATTTTCGCTTCCACATCCAATAGGTAACAAATTTTGTATTATTTCTTTAATAGATTGAAATTCTACTAAAGAAATATTTTTTTGGTTGCAAAATGACTTTTTGTCAATGTCAAAAAAACCTTTATTATCAAGATTTAAAATTATGAATTTGGCTATATTAAAACATTTATTTGTTAGATTGCAATCGAAAAGTTGATCAATTAAATCTTGTCTTATATCATTTTCATAACTCTTGTATTTATCCATAGACACAGTGTTTTTGCTATCATTAAAATTATACTGAATATAGGGATAATTATCTTCCACTCGATATAAATACTGAATAATTTCTTCTTGCTTATATGAGAGCATCTTAAGTGATTGTAACTGATAATTAGATAATTGCATTTCATGGTTTAATATTTGCTCAATACTCATTAAATTGCCACCCTTCTCAAAAAAATATGATTATAATATAAATAAAAGTAATAGACAGTTACCTATTAGTTGTTATTTTACATCTAAAAATATTTTAATCATAATATTCTTACAAACTATAAAGAAAAAGTTTAAAAATAACTTCATAAGAGGTAATTTCTCAACGTAAATTATAAATTCATAAATTACACCACTAAAAATAATATTACTTTTATTTTCATATGAAAGTAATAACAGCACCAAACATACTCTGAAAATTTTATTTATATAAAAAAATTAAGATAAAACTAATTTTGCATTCCTACCCACTATGGTGTTATAATTTAATTAACAAAGATGTCGTGCATGTATGCACCAAATCCCCTCACTATGCCAGTAGTGAGGGGATTTTTTGGTGTGGCTAGTCGCCTATTTATCATTGCGTTTGCGTAGCCAGTTCGCAAACAAAGCAACGATGCAACCACTTGCTGCTGTGGTCATGATGGTTACAAAGATGTCGGTCATTACGTATGCACCTCCCCTCTACGTCAATTGACGCCTGAGAGATAGGCGACCTCAATATTATACCATCTGAATCTTTTGAATCCTATGTTCTTCCGCTATATTGAGTTACGCAGAAGTATTTTAAAACTCTCGATACTTAAATTGTTGTGAAAATAACACTAATCTGAATTTAAGTCTTTTTCTTAAAAAATTCATTAGCCTCACGTGAATACATGAAAATAATAGCGCTAACAACAAATATGATATGAAGTATTCTGCTAATTGTAAACAACAATGTAAATAAATTTATATTTTCAAAAAATGATAATACATTGTTATTAAGCATCCACTGTATTGGAGAGACAATCATTGATAATATGCCAAAAACACCTAACAAAATCGTCAAAACAATTCTTGCCCAATTTTTTGCATAAAGTAATTGACGAATAATTAAGATTAAAATGATAAAAAGTAATAATCTGAGAATAATATTAATAACAATGCTCCCTACCGTTTCTTCACTATTTTCAAGCATAAATTGCATTAATACTAAAACTAATTCAAACGTAGCAGCAATTATTGCGAAATACCATAAATAAACAGAGCGACGTATCGACTTGGGATAATTAATAATGTTCACCTTCCTATAACTTTTATTTTATCTTTATTAACACAAAACCCTTTTCTGTGAAGTTGAGGAGTTGGATAATTAAGTATTAATATTATCTTTCGGCATCAGATAAAACTTGTAAGTGATCTGTATATGCTTCTAATTGCAGTAGAAAAAATAATCAAAGATGCAGCAGTTTAAGCTCCAGAAAACAACAAAACGGACGAAGCTTCCATAATCATAGGAAATCGTTTTCATATCCATCACATCATGTAAAGAGTAACAAATATATTTCTTAAATACTATAAAGTTATTAAATTGTAATTTTACCTTATAACCTATCAAGATGTTATAATTTATTTAACAAGGAACTAGCATAGATACACCAATCCCCTCACTATTGCGAGTAGTGAGGGGATTTTTGATGTGAACAAGAATTTCTAGCATAGACTTACATCAATACAATATTAAGACCAATATCGGAATTATAATTGAACTTAAAACCGCAGTAAGTATCATTCCTATAGAACTGAACGTACCATCTTCTATATCAAATTCAA